>SNQW01000084.1_pt1 | contig 91428 bp, 68 predicted proteins | sample 2580511 | NCBI WGS metagenome assembly SNQW01 (sample SAMN10953775, study PRJNA522744) | food fermentation metagenome | isolation source: 8-hour incubation of native-enriched microbial consortia from nixtamalized... | place: Mexico | collected 2017-09-24 | reverse complement strand
TTATCGGTGCGCACAATGGTTGGGATAATTAAGCCAAGCAAGTTCAAGAAATAATATCCATTATATACATTTAATGGGACATCGCGACCTACGCATTAGGTAACCTTGACTTTTTGGTCTTAAGCTTAAAAAATGACTGTAAAAAAATCTATTTATAGTTTCAATAATCCAAATGTGGGTTTTGCTGAAAATTGATGTTAGTGTTCTTGCAACGCTAGTGCATAAAGTGCCGTTATTTTTGAAGGCCAACGGTTGAGCCAACGGCCAGCCTACTTTCAGCCTACGCTCAACCCACAGCAAGCCACGGTCAGCCTACTTTCAGCCTACGCTCAACCCACAGCCAGCCACGTTCAGCCTACTTTCAGCCTACGCTCAACCCACAGCCAGCCACGGTCAGCCTACTTTCAGCCTACGCTCAACCCACAGCCAGCCACGTTCAGCTTACTTTCAGCCCACGCTCAACCCACAGCCAGCCACGGCCAGCCTACTTTCAGCCCACGCTCAAACCCACAGCCAGCCACGGCCAGCTTACTTTCAGCCCACGCTCAACCCACAGCCAGCCACGGCCAACCGGCTGTCAAGCACCGTTCAGGTTGAGTCCTCCCCCTCCCCACAATATGCAAAAAGGCCGGCATCAGCCGACCTCGTGTTTCGTTTTTTTCGCTTTTGTCTCTTCCTGCTCCTCATACACCTCAAGCCTCATCGCCGCCGCCAAGATGCGGATGGCGCTGGCTTTGATGCGGCGGTAGGTCCGGTCGGAGATGCCCATTTCCCCGCAGCTGATGAAATCGTACTCCCCTTCCGGGCTGAGATAGCTGCGTTCGATCACTTCCCGCTGATCCGCCGACAATTTCTCCATCGCCATGTCGAGCAGTTCCGATTTGCGGATCAGCTCCGCCTCCTTGTCGGCATTGCAGATCGCCAGATGCTCGGTCGGTTTGCTGACCTGGTTGGTGGCGCCATGATAACGTGGTTCGTATCCAGGGGTAATCATCGCCTCCTGCCGGATCATTCCAATTTGGCGGAACTGCCTCACTTCCTCCAACCGTTTTTCCACCGCCAACCGGGTGGCCGCCTCATTGACCGGCAGCGCACTAAAAAAAGTAGTATATACATGAATCCGTCTTCTTCCCATTAGAAGCCCTCCTGTCCATTATGCTAAAATGAATGCCGCGGTTCTCGGATCTATAAAAACGGGTTCTAAATTGATGCCATTTCGGTAACACTAGACAGCATTGCTTGTCCATTACAGGTTTCATATGCCAAGCATGAATTACGGGACTTCTCCTTGTTCTGTCAAGCCGTCTCCTTCAAATTTCCTCCTTCCCATTCAATTGCCCTCCTCATTTTTACCATTTTGGTAAGTTGTATCCTGATTATAAATTACCATATTGGTAATGTCAACACATTAAATTGCCACTTCGGCAATTTTGCAATCGCCTTAATTTTTCCATTTATTAATTAGACGAGCACATAGCAAAAAAAGTTTCTACAGGTATACCTTCCAAAATAAGCTGATTTAGCCCATTTGCATCGTTTCTTTTAAATTGCTGTCGAACAGGGTAAGAGGGGAATGGAGTACATTTAAGTTAAAACGCAGGACGTTGTTCATTTTGCCAACCATTAATCCATCCAAATTTAGCTTTTCTTATTTACCAATTTGTCAATTCATGATATACTGGACTAAACGGCAAATGAGGAGTAAGTATGCAAACGCTAGGCGAGCGGATCAAATCCTTAAGAGAACAAAATAACCTCACGCAAAAAGACCTGGCTGCCAAAGCGGAAATGTCGGTCGCGCAGCTGTCCAGATACGAGACGAACGACCGCAAGCCCGATCCCGAATCGCTGCGGAAGATCGTCGACGCCCTGGATACGAACGCCGACTATTTGCTGGGCCGTACGCAGGACCCGTCCCCTTCCGGGGAGAAAGGGAGCAATCTGTCTTTTTTTGGCGGTCCCGAAGCGTATACGGCCGATGAAATCGCCATGATGGAAGCTGCCTTAAAAGCATACCGTGAGCAGAAAAAGAAGCTGCTGGGCGGAGATGAACCGAAGTAATCAAGAGGAATGCCGATCAACATCCGGTTTTTACATAATGCACGTTACGGCCCTGATTGCGGGGCCCTTATTTTGGATCCCAAACCGAACATATATTCTTATTTGAGGTGGTTTTTGGATGTTATTCGCCTATTATCATGAGACCCTTCTGGAGCAGTGGATTAATACGAAATGCCTGAACCATGGGATTACGAGCCCGGCGGATCTCGACATTGAGCGGGTGGCCGAAGCTTTTGGCGTGGCGCTGGTGTATGAATCTTGCCCATCCTTTTCCGATAACGAGGAGAAAGTGATTTTTCTCAACAAATACAAAGATGCGGCGGAAGCCCGGGTTATCTTTTTTCATGAGTTGTGCCATGTGCTCCGGCATGCCGGGGATCAGCGCCGTATGACCGCGTTGTTCAAAAACGCCCAGGAAAGCGAAGCCGAGCAGTTCGTGCTGTATGCCGCCGTGCCGTTTTACATGTTCGCCAAGCTGCCCGTGCCGGACCATCGCGGCGAAGCGATTCCCTATATTGCCGAACAATTTCAGGTCCCGCTTACACTAGCCGAGCAGCGGCTGGATCAAATCCAGCGGCGGGTGCTGCACGGCAGTCTAATTGCGGCGGCCCAGGCCGCGAATCGGCGGCAAAAGCAAGCGGCTCCAGGATGGTCGAGCGAAACCCAAAGGGTGCTTTCCCAACTGGAGCGCCAAATTAAAGGAAATGGGGGAATGTAACGGATGCGGATCGCGGCTTTTTGCGATTTTTACGATGACGCGCCCCGTCCCCTGCAGCTTGTGGTCCGAGCCCGGCCCGGGGAGCTCGATTGGACGCAAACCATATACATACCTGTTTCCGGCCCGTTTGAACCGTTTGAACCCGAGGATTTTGGCGACCTTCCCGGCGTGTCCGTCCTGCTGGAGGATTTAGTGCTTCCCAAAGTGCCGCCGGAGGAGAGGAAAGCGCCGGACAACCCCGATCATGCATCGGTCAAAATCATCGGCATCCTTCTCTCCAGCATCGCCGAAAGGCACGAAAATGCCGAGGACATCCTGCAACTGGTGGTCCAGATGGCCGATGTCGAAGAAGTATTGAAATACGAGCGAAACCTCTAATATTTCACCACCGGCCACTTTTCCTTGCGCAGCGCATCCATCAGCACGGGGCCGGCATGCAGGTTGCTCTGCACCAGCTCTCTGGGAGTTAAAGCCATCCACTGATTTAAGGAGATGTCCGCAAACCGGTCGCTTTTGAACATTTCCAAAAACCAGATGCTTTTGTCGCCCGTATTTTGGATGTAATGCCCGAAGGCAAACGGCACATAACCTACATCTCCCGCCCGGACGTTAAACGTGCGGGCCGCTCCGTGGCCGGCAAAAACGGTCATCCGGCCTTGGCCCGACAAATAATATTGCCACTCATCGTTATTCGGGTGCCAGTGCAGCTCGCGCATGCCTCCGGGCTTGATTTCAACCAGGGCGGCGGCAACTGTTTTCGATATGGGGAAGTTGGAGGAATCGGCGATGCGGACGCTTCCGCCCGGGGTCTTCAGCGGCTTTTGGGCCAACATGCGGTGCGTGAAACTGAGCGGAACTTCGCCGTAAGGTGAAGTAATCTTTTGGCTTTCAAGCGGACCGGGAACCCGGCCTTGATAAATATATACCTGCTCTTTCGGGATATGGTCGAACGCTTTGCGGGGAACCCCGAAATTGGCCGCCAGCACTTCTTTGGGCGTATGCGCAAACCAATCCGAAATCGACAGCGTATTCATGTCGGAGAAATGTCCGTCGTCAAACACGAGCAGAAATTCGCATCCCTCTTCCAACCCTTGAATCGAATGGGGGATGCCGGGCGGAAAATACCAGAGGTCGCCCACGCCAACGTCGGCGATAAAATTTCTCCCGTCTTGATCCACAGCCGTGATCCGGGCTCTCCCGTCGATCATAAACGACCATTCCGCCTGCTGATGCCAGTGGAGCTCCCGCACCCCGCCCGGCGTCAGTCTCATGTTTACGCCGGCCAGCGTCGTCGCGACGGGAAGCTCGCGTATCGTGATTTCCCGCGACCAGCCTCCGTGATCCAATTGCATGTGCGTATCGGAAAACGAAAATTTCAAATTGGGAATCAACCCCTGGTCCGTGACCGGAGGAACCAGCATATCCGGATTTTCCAAGTCCCGCGAAATATCCCGGGGACCCGGGTCCGTCGCCCCGCTGCCGTCCGGACGAATGGGCTCGGGAATGGACACGCCTCCGGAACGAGGTTCACCAGGAAAACGGTTCTCCATAAGGATCAATCACTCCTCTGCCGAATGTACGGCATCATTTTCCACAATCAATTGATCCTATTCAAAGCGCCTGTCAAATATGTTCATCTTATTCCAAAATTTACTTCTCAAGCACCAGCTCCAGCCGGACGGAAATATCGTTTTCCGTATCCAAAACGACGTTGTGCGGATTTTGCAGGCCGAAATCGGCGAAGGTCACGGTCGTTGTGCCGGACAATCGCACCTGATTATCCTGGTAAAGCGCTTGTCCGTCGAATGTAACCTCTTTATCGATCCCTTTGACGTTCATCGTTCCGGCCATCTTAAAATCGTAAACCTTCCCTTCCTCCCATTCGCCAGGCAGTCCTTCAAAGGAGGCGGCGGTAAATGTTGCCTGGGGATACTGCGCTACATCAAAAAAGTCGGCGGTTTTGATATGCTCGTCCCGCTGCCCGTTCCCGGAGTTCACATCGCTCATCTCCAAAGCCCCCTCGGCCTTCATATCTTCGGGCTGGTCCAGCTGAATCGTCCATGTTCCGCTAACCGCGGCATTTTCAAAGTTTACGGTCTCGCGCGAAGTCGTCACAGAAAAATAAACCTTGGAAGCGTCGGTAATCTTCCATTCCCCGTTCAACCGCTCGGCGGTTACGACCGTTTTTTCACCGTCTGCCGAAGCATCGGCCACAGCGCCGCTGGCCGGAATAGCTTGCTCAATTTCCACCCGGTTGCCCAGGTAGTTGTCCATAAACATATAACCGCCCGTTCCTATCAATATCACCGCAGCGGCCCCGCCCGCTATGATCCAGTTTCTCGTTTTTTTGCTCATAAATTGTAAAACCTCCTATCCCTATTTATCTCATAACCTACCATTCGAATGTGTCGGGATGATGTCAGAACGCCGCCTTTTTCCGTAAATTGGATTTTTTGAGAAAATTCCCATTAGGCGATGCTTGCGGCCGGGCTCGGCATATGGTATTGATGTAAGCAACGAGATTTCGAGAAAAAGGAGAGTTCCGTGAAAACCATACTGATTATCGAAGACGAGGAAGCTATTTCGCGCGTGCTCGCCGCATACGTGAAAAAAGCGGGTCACCTCCCCGTCAGGGCGGCCACCGGTGCGGAGGCGATGGAGCAATTCGACCGCAAGGCCCCGGACTTGATTCTGCTGGATCTCATGCTGCCGGACTCGGACGGCATGGATCTGCTGTCCGCGATCCGGAAAAAAAGCGCCTGCCCTGTCATTATGCTGACGGCGAGGGACGGAATATCGGACCGGCTCGACGGCCTGAACGGAGGGGCCGACGATTACATGGTCAAGCCGTTCGTTCCGGAGGAGGTCATCGCCCGGATCAACGCCGTACTGCGCCGGCCGCCGCATTGGAACGACCACCGCAGTACAAGAATTTACGGCAACCTGCATATCGATTTGGCCGCCAAGCAGATTCAGGTCAACGGAGCCGAGGTCGCGTTAAATCCCCGCGAGTTGGCTTTGCTGCTTTTCCTGGCCGAGCGGCCCAACCGGACTTTTACCCGTGAACAGTTGATCGAGCAAGTATGGGGGATGGACTATGACGGGAGCGACCGGGCGGTCGATCTGTCGATTAAACGGCTGCGCCAGGCGCTGTCGCACTGGTCGGCGAAAGACGGAGAAATCCGCACGCTGCGGGGAATGGGGTATCAATTATGGGTCAAAGAATAAAACCTGCGCCTAAGCAGACCTCGATCCTGTCTTACTGGACCCTGCGGTATTTTGCCATCTTGTGCCTGGGTCTGGCCATTATCACTGTGGCCGCCGTGTATTGGATTCGGGAAACGGCGAGGGACAGCCGGCTGAAAACGACCGGACTGCTCGGTCAGGAAATTTCCGAACGGGTCACCTCCCCAAGCGGAGAAATCGCCATTCCGCCCGATTTTGAGCATTTGCTGAAAAGCCGGTTTGTTTATTTCAATCTGGACAAGGACGAGCTTTGTCTGATTATTACCGATAATCAGGGGAAACTCGTGTTCTCCAAGCCGAAAATCAGCGATGAAGATCTAAAACACAAGCTGACGGACGATCTGGCCGAATCGCGCGACAGCCGGTTTATGGCGGTGACGACTCCGATCATGAGCGGCGGCGAAAAAAAGGGACAGGTCGCCTTGCTTCAATCCAAACGCTCGCTGACCTATAGCCCGAACGAAATCGTTTTGGTCGTTCTGCTGCTGCTGACGCTCGTTTTGTGCGGGTGGATCACGCTTTACGCTTTGTCCCGCAAGCTGTCGCGGCCGATTCGCCGCGTCGCCCTAAGCGCCAGGCAGATCGCCGCCGGCTCATACGACGTCAACCTGGATATCGCCACGCCGGAGCGCGAAATCCAGGAGCTGATCGGCTCCTTTAAGGACATGGCCTTTCGCCTCAAGCAGTTGGAAGCGTGGCGGGCGCTGCAACTGGCCGGAGTAACCCATGAGTTGAAAACCCCGGTCACCTCCATTAAAGGTTTGCTTTTGGCGGTGCGCGAAGGGGTGGTGAACCGGGAGGAAGCCGAGGAATTTTTGGATATCGCCCTAAAGGAGTCCGAACGGCTGGAATGGATGGTTGCCGACCTGCTCAACTACAACGCCCTTTCCTCCGGCAGCCTGGAAGTGAAGAGCAGCCCGCTTAATGTAAAGCTGCTCGTAGAGGAAATCGTCTATCAATGGGGGCTGCTCCATGAGGAGGAACAGGTCTCCGTTGCGATTGAACCCGGCGGGGAGGAGCTTGTCGCTCTCGGGGACGCCCTGCGGATTCAGCAAATCGTGGTGAATCTGCTGAACAACGCCCTGCAAGCCTCGGCGGACGAACGCCCGCTCCGCATCGGTATCCGGCTGATTTCGCACGACAGATACATGGACATCCTCGTCCGCGATAACGGCGGCGGCATCCCGGCGGAGGAGCAGCCGCACATCTTCGAGCAGTTCTACCGCGGGCAAGCCAAGAAGCGGAAAGTGCGCGGGCTGGGCCTCGGCTTGACCTACAGCCGGCTGCTCGCCCGCGCCCAAGGCGGCGACCTTACGCTTGCCGGCAGTACGGACGCGGGAAGTACGTTTATGCTTAAGCTGCGGCGGGGTCATATAACCTCCTATCGGCCGTTAGCCGCAACAGTATACGAAAAGTCATTCATGGAAGGCACCAACAACGACCTCGGCGGCCTCGGCAATTAAAGCGTCGTCATAGCCGGCGTCCTGCGTGTCCCGGCTGGACAGGATGGCGATGATAAGCGGATCTTTGCCCGGAGGCCAAACGATAGCGATGTCGTTTCTCGTTCCATAATAGCCGCCCCCGGACTTATCTCCAACCTTCCAGCCTACGGGTACACCCGCGCGGATCAAATGATCTCCGGTGGTGTTTCCAATCAGCCAATCCGTAAGGATTGAACGCTTCTCGGGCGAGAGCGTGTCGTCCAACGTAAAGGATTTAAGGCTTGTGGCAAGGGCTCGCGGCGTGCTGGTGTCACGAATGTCTCCCGGGACGGCTTCGTTCAACTCAGTTTCGTATCGCGCCGGCTTGGTTTGATCGTCGCCGATCCGCTGCAAAGCGGTTGCGAAACCCTCGGGGCCGCCCAAACTTGTGAGCAACAAATTCGCCGCGGTGTTGTCGCTATATTGAATGGCCGCTTTGCAAATTTCTCCCAGGGTCATCCCGGTATCTACATGCTGCTCGGTGATTGGCGAATGACTGACCAGATCGTCTTGTGTGTATGTAATGATCTCGTCGAGTTTTTCAAGCGAATTCTGCTGCAACAATACGCCTGCGGCCAACGCTTTAAATGTGGATGCATAAGCAAACCGCTCATCGGCACGGTAAGCAACCGTGCGATTGGTGCCGGTATCGATGGCATACACGCCCAGCCTGGCGTTAAATTTTTGCTCCAACCGCATAAAGTTTTGATCGGTCTGAAGTGCGTTTTTTTTCTGCGTCCCGCTCCCCTTGCTTGTCTCGGTCTGTGCCTCAGCCCCAGTCTCTAGTTGTAATCCCCCTTTCTCAGCCGAAGGTACACCCGTCGAGCAGCCAGCCAACGGGAGCAGTGCGAGCAAAAGCCAAGCTAGCCCCATTTTTCCCGTATACAACCTGGATTTGCGTAGTTTCTTCAACATTCTTAAGTCCCTCTTTCCGCATAAGTTTAGTATCGCAACGGCCGCCGTTTGCCATCGATTTGCCTGTTGATGAACGACTTCTTTTTGAAGACGTTCATCTTTTTTTTCATATCGAGATTTTCTCGAAATAAGCGGGGTCATGAATTATAATTTTTTTACCTGATACGGTGATAATATGATCTTTCTTTAACTGATTTAACACGCAGCTAACCGTTTCTCGCGACGTTCCGGATATTTTGGAGATTTCGATGGTTGTCAGTGGACACGAAATGACAATCTCTTCACCGTTTTGTTCCCCTAAATCCTGTCTTAAATAATTAAGTGACTGAATTACCCGATCCTGTGCATTGGGTGTTGTAATATATTGTACACGATGTTCATGAAGTTTTAAGATCAAAGAAAACTGCTGAACCACAAAGATTAATTGTTTTTGATTGGCTTTCAACATATCTTCAAAAATCGCTGCAGGAATATAATACACATCTACATCCGTCAAAGCTTCCGCCGAGTAAGTATATCTTTTATCCGTAAACATACCGCCGTAAGGAAAAATGGAATATCGTTTCACATAGTCCTCATAGAGTAAATTTCCACTTTGATTGACCCGCTCCAACTTTACAAAGCCATCTAACATCAGGTAAATGCGTTCCCTTGAATCCCCTTCCAAAAATAAAAATTGACCCTTCTTATAAGTTCGCCAATAGACAAACTCCGTTAAGCTTTGTAATTTTTTTTCTGATAAATCAGCAAACAAGTCAAACTGTTTTAAATTTTCTATCACATTCCTTTTATTCATAAATACACCTCTCTTGTTGTGTAATGGAATTAATTTGAATTTTATCATAAACCGGAAATCATCAATGAAACAAGCAGGCCGAATTCGGGAGCAAATAGGAGCCCAAATTCGACCATTTTGATAAAAGTAGTATTTTTAGATCTTATTTATGCATGCACAGGTCCCTTTTGTTTATAAATAACCGTACCCGTTTTTCCTTCCAACGCTTCATTGACCTTGTCTAGAGAGGTAATAATAGCTTTTCGTTCTGAATTTGCATTCACAAAATGGATGGCAGCTTCAATTTTAGGAAGCATACTTCCCGCCGCAAAATGCTGTTCTTTTACATATCCTTCCAGTTCATCTACGGTTACAGACTCTAACCTTTTTTGATTTGGCTTATTGAAATTCACATATACAAAATCCACTGCCGTTAAAATGACCAGCGTATCGGCCTCTACTAATTCTGCTAATTTCTGAGCGGCGAAGTCTTTATCAATCACCGCTTCAGTCCCCGTTAATCCTTCTTTACCATGAATGACCGGAATTCCGCCACCGCCAACAGCAATAACGATATTCCCACCCTTTACCAAGGAATCGATCACTTTATATTCAAGAATGCTTACAGGCGTTGGTGACGGTACAACCCGTCTCCATCCTCTTCCTGCATCTTCTTTAAAAACCACTTTGGTTTCCTTCATTAACGCTCTTGCTTCGTCCTCCGTATAAAAAGGCCCGATTGGTTTTGTGGGATTGTTAAAGGCTTCGTCTTTTTCATCGACGACCACTCGCGTTACGATGGTTACCACATCTTTATTTATATTTTGTTTTCTCAATACTTTGGCAATCGCATTGCCCATCCAATAGCCGATCATGCCTTGGCTCATCGCACCGCAAGTATCCAACGGCATGGCGGGCGTTTTTTCCGATTCGGCCGCCTTTTGCTGCAATAAAATATTCCCCACTTGCGGACCGTTCCCATGGACAAATACGACATCCACATCATTTTCTATTATTTTTACAAGTTGTTCCGCTGTTTTTTCCAATGCTTCTTGCTGTGCCTTTGCCGTAGCATTACCGGATTGTATCGCATTTCCGCCCAGTGCCACTACAATTTTTCTTCGTGCCATGCTTCAACCCTCCAATAGTTTTTTACTTCCAAAAACTTCAAATCGTAATGTTCCCCGTAACTAATTCATAGATGGTGAATACTGCCAAAGCAGCAATGGCAACGGATAAGATCAGTTCCGCCCGAGTAAAGATCCGCTTTGGTTTACTTTTCTTTTGCAGCTTATAATAGATGAAAATGCCAGGTGCATATAAGGTCATGGCCAATAACAAGTAATCCAGCCCAGCCGCATAAACCAACCAAATTCCATAAATACTTGCGACTATACCAATGATTATATTGATGGTTCGGTCTCTTTCTTTGGATCGCAAGCTATACTTCAATTGATAGAACGCCGAAAACGCATAAGGAATTAAAATGGCTGAGGATGCTAGAGAAAACGCAAAATTATACGCTTGATCCGAAATCATGAAGGTTAATAAAAACAGTTGAATTAAACCATTGGTAATCCATAGTGAATTTACAGGGGCTTTATTTTTATTCTCTTTTGCAAACCACTTTGGAAATACACCATCTTTAGCGGCTAAATAGGGAATTTCAGATGCAAGCAAAGTCCATCCTAACCAAGCGCCTGAGGCGGAAACAACCAAACCCAGGTTAATGAATGCAGCGCCCCATTTTCCAACAACACTTTCAAATAAATAGGCCATAGCCGGATTTTTTAACTGAGCAATATCCGTTTGCTGCATCAGCCCAAGAGATAATAATGTAATCAATACGTAAATAATAAGTGTGCCTATCAATCCAATGACGGTCGCTTTCCCGACATCACGTTTATTTTTTGCCCGGCCGGATAGCACCACTGCCCCTTCAACACCAGTAAAGACCCAGAGAGTTACCAGCATGGTGCTTTTAACTTGGCTGCCTACCGCCCCCCAAGCAAAAGTACCGGCTTGTCCCCAAAATCCGTCTATGAATTTATCGATTTGAAAGGCAAAGATTCCCACAATAATAAATACAAACACAGGTACTAATTTTGCGATTGTAGTTACTAAGTTGATAAGCGCCGCCGATTGTACGCCTCGTAAAATCAGCAGGTGAACACACCAGAGCAATAGGCTCGCCCCAATAATCGAGGCTATATTTTGCCCTCCATCAAAAATGGGAAAAAAATACCCCAACGCACTAAATAATAAGGTCGCGTAAGCTACATTGCCGAGCCAAGCGGCTACCCAATACCCCCATGCGCTGTTAAATCCCATAAAGTTTCCAAATCCAGCTTTGGCGTAGCTAAAAATACCACCATCCAAATCCGGTCTTTTATTAGTTAAATTCTGAAAGGATAATCCAAGCGCAATCATGCCGATTCCTGTGATCATCCACCCGATAATAATAGCTCCGGCGCCGGCTTCTTTGGCCATATCGCTTGCCAGGTTAAACGCTCCGCCGCCGATCATCGAACCGACAACAAGAGCTGTTAAAGTAAATAATCCTAATTTCTTATCTTCACCCATTGCGCTCACTTCCCAAAGTAGCCGCTAAAACCGCTTTAATGGTATGCATTCTATTTTCCGCTTGATCGAATACTTTGGAATGCTTGCTGCGGAATACCTCATCGGTGACTTCCATTTCTCTCAATCCATGTTTTTCGTAAATTTCTTTGCCATACGCGGTCTCCTGATCATGAAAGGCAGGCAAACAATGCAAGAAAATCACATCGCTATTCCCCGTTTCTTTAATCATTGGCATATTTACTTGATAAGGGGAAAGCAGTTCAATACGCTCGGCAAATTTATCTTCTTCCCCCATAGATACCCAAACATCTGTATAAATTACATCTGCGCCGGCAACGGCCTCTTCAATACTGCTGGTTACCATGACCCGGTCGCTAAATTTTTTGGCCAAATAAACGACTTCTTGTGCCGGCCATAATGATTTTGGCGCACAAATCCGAACTTCCATGCCAACGATTGAACCGCCGACCAATAAGCTATTGGCCACATTGTTTCGGCCATCGCCAACATAAACAAGCTTCACATTCCGCAAGTGCCCTATATGTTCCCGGATGGTTAACAAATCCGCGAGCGTTTGGGTGGGATGCCACTGATCCGTTAAACCGTTCCATACCGGTACACCCGAGTGCTGAGCTAATGATTCCACTGTTTTATGGGCAAAACCGCGGAACTCGATGCCGTCAAACATCCGGCCCAACACTTTCGCCGTGTCTTCTACGGATTCTTTTTTACCGAGCTGGATATCACCTTTCCCCAAATATTCGGGATGCGCGCCTAAATCTGTACAAGCTACTGTAAAGGCACACCGTGTACGAGTAGAAGTTTTTTCAAATAAAAGAGCTATATTTTTTCCTTCCAAATAACGATGGGGAATGCCGTTTTTCTTTTTCTCTTTTAAATCCGCCGCCAAATCCAAAAGATACAACAATTCCTCTTCCGTAAAATCGATCTCCGCCAGAAAACTTCTGCCTTGTAAGCTTGAATGGGTTGTTCTCATATTTATCCCTGCTTTCTCCGTAATTTAAATATCTTTGCGAACGATTGGCATGCTCATGCAACGCGGGCCCCCACGGCCACGGGATAATTCCGAGCTCAATATTTCAATGACCTCGATGCCGTGTTCACGCAATAAAGCGTTTGATACATAGTTGCGGTCATACGTAACAACTACCCCCGGGGCAATGGCCAGTGTATTGGATCCGTCATTCCATTGTTCGCGAGCCGAGGCGATTTCATCGCCTCCTCCGCAAGGAATGAGAACCAAATCCTTTAAGCCCAATACCTCTTTTAGCGATTCCATTAAAGAAGTGTGGCGGGTAATTTTAAGCGTTTCTTCATCCGGACCTTTCTCCAAAACATAAATGTTCATATTCCCTTGCGGTCCCTGGATCGCCGGATGAATGGTAAATTTATCATAATCAACCATCGTAAATACGGTGTCCAAATGCATAAATGCCCGGCACTTTGGAATTTCTATGGCCAGCACTCGCTTGAATTTTTCTTGGCGGCTAAATAGATTTAGGGCTAAACGTTCGATGGCTTTAGCTGAAGTGCGGGCAGACACGCCAATGGCAATCGTTTCTTCATTCAAAATGAGCTCATCGCCGCCTTCGATGGGAAATGGATAATTGCGATCCAGCCAAACCGGCACATGATGACCGGCAAATCTCGGGTGATGATTGATAATGTACTCCATAAACAATGATTCACGTCTGCGTGCGGTTTCTCTCATTTTATTAATCGTTAATCCGTCGCCAATAACCGCTGCGGGATCACGGGTAAAATACAAATTCGGCATGGGAACCAAATAAAACGGGGAATGATCCTCCATAAATTCATAGAGTTGCATTTTCTGGCTCGTTTCAATTTCGTTTTTCCGCACCCCGCTCATTATTTTTTGAACTAAATCTTCATTGGCGAAGGAAAGTAAATATTCTTTTAAAATTTGCTGTGAAACATCTCCTTCAGCCCTTGCTTCCTCTAAGACACGGTCAACAAATTCTTCTCTCCATTTCTTATCCGCCAATGCCTCGGCCGCGAGTTTTTCCAAATAAAGAACTTCAATTCCCCGATTGCGTAATGTTTGGGCAAAATAATCATGTTCTTTTTGAATCACCGGCAAATAGGGGATATCGTCAAATAATAACGGCTGTAAATAATCCGGCGTTAAGTTTTCCAATTCCTGCCCAGGACGTTTTAATAATACCGTTTGTAATTCCCCAATTTCCGAAGCAACATGCATGGGATGCTCCATTTGCTGTACCTCCTTTGTAGGCTTTGATGTTTACAAGGACATCATAAAGGGTCCATGCTTTCCGCCTCGTGAAAACGCCAGCATATTAGTCGTGAAATATTGCACAATTTTATTTTTAAAATCATAAAAATCTGTATTTTTATAAAGGATTTTTTCCATTTTTTTGCGAAACCTATTTTATACTGCGCATATATGATGAATAACCAGAAAAAGAGCGAAGGAATGCCCGCTTCAGGCAGCCTACGCTCTTTTCAAGCAATCTCGTATTCTCAATTGACCATCTACCAGCTGATTTTATCTAAAAATCAAATTAAATCTTTCTTCTAAAATCTTTCGCTCCGATCGGTTCCGGGAAATGACAAGACAGGTATCATTCCCGCAGATACAACCCGCCATTTCTTTCCAATTTAGATCATCCAATAAAACACCGATAACATGCGCATTGCCAGGCAACGTTTTAATAATCGTTAATTGATCAACATAATCAATCCTTATAACCACTTCTTGCAACTTCCTCTTTAACTTCAAATCCGTTTGCAAAGCCATTTCTGAAGAAGCATGATATATCATAAGTCCTTTCGGAGAAGCTATTTTGATTAAATTCAGCTCACGGATATCCCGTGAAATCGTAGCTTGCGTTACCATCACATCTTGTTCTGCCAACAATTCTACCAACTTCTCTTGGGTTTCTATTTCATATTCGCTCACCAATTGCTTAATTAATCTTTGTCTTTTTTCTTTTTTCATAGAAAGGCACTCCTTTTTATATTTATAGCATTATCACAATCTTGCTCTAATTTTCTATTATTTGCTATTAAGAGGGATACAGAAATTCCACATCATACCTTGTCCCGAACTAAAAAAAGGCTGCCATGTTCTTACACATGGCAACCTCCGGGAAACATAACCGTTTAATATTCAAATGCAAACTGCCGGCCCAGCCACTCCAGGCATAACGGAAACCAGGTGGCCAGATGGTCGTCGGGATCGCCTACCTCCGTGCTGCACATCGACATCCCGTGTCTGCCGTTTTGGTAGAGATGGCATTCGAAAGGCACGCCGGCTCGCCGCAGCGCTGAAGCGAACAGCATGGAATTTTCCACCGGCACGGCAGCGTCCTCCACTGTATGCCACAAAAAAGCGGGAGGCGTTGAGGCGGTTACATATTTCTCCAGCGAAAACGACGCTTCCCGTTCTGCATCACTCCATCCGGGACCCAGACGTTCAATGGAACCCCGGTGCGCAAATTCGCCCGCCGTAATAACCGGATAACACAGCACCATCGCATCCGGCCGGCCTTGTTCGCCTTTGCCGCCAGTGGCTTCCTGCAGCTTGGCATGGTCCCATAAGGTCCCCGAAGAAGCCGCCACATACCCGCCTGCCGAAAATCCGCAAACGGCGATCTTATGGGGAATAATGCCCCACTCCGCGGCGTTTTCCCTGATTTTCCCGATCGCTCGAGAGATGTCTATGACCGGCCGCAGCTCGCTCGCATTCTCGCGAATGGAATAATACAGCGTAAACACATGATACCCTTTGGCAAAAAAAGCCGTAGCCGGCGGGTCCGCTTCCCGCGGCGAAAGCATCTCAAAGCCGCCGCCGGGGCAGATCACCACGCAGGGCCGCTCCAAACGGTTGCCCATGCTTTCTTTTTCGATATCGTGCAAATAACCGACCAGTCTGGCCCCGCTGCCGGGATTCGGGTTCAAGTTAACGATCCTCATTTTTTGCCGCCCCCATCTCGAAATTTATTCATAGTCTATTATACTAAGCTCAGCGGGATTTGTTAGGAAGAATGTAACAGGGTAATTTCATTGCCTTCCTTATCCGTCCCGATATCTCATTATTTGTTTAGGTTTATCCTAAATAATGGTATAATCTTCATGAAATTAACTAATGGTGGTGTTCTATATAGTCTTAGTTACTGCAATAAAAGTACCGAAATACATCGAACCTGATACATATTCTTTATTTCTTAGTAACGTTGAAGAAAAAAAGAAGGAAAGAATTAACCGTTTTTATAAAATCGAAGATTCTTATCGTTCCCTCTTGGGCGATGCTTTAATTAGACATAAAATCAAACAATTCACCGGTATTCACAATCATCAATTGAAGATAGATTTGAACAGCTATGGCAAACCCTATATTGATCCTTCTTTGGGTATACACTTTAACATAACACATTCCGGGGAGTGGGTTGTCGCAGCATTCGGAGAAAAAAACGTTGGAATAGATATAGAAGAAATTAAACCTATCAACTTCGAAATTGCCAAAAAATGTTTTTCACCCAGGGAATTTGCCGACTTAACAACTTTGACTGATATAGATGAAAAACGATCATATTTTTACGATTTGTGGACTTTAAAAGAAAGTTATATTAAAACAATTGGAAGGGGGCTATCGATCCCCCTTAATTCGTTCAGTATTTTCATGAACTCTTATAAGGAAATATTTATTGATGGAGCGGAGGACACCGTGTTTTTTAAGCAGTATAGTCTTGACTGCTCCTATAAACTCTCGGTATGTTCTTATCTCAACGAATTTACTAATACCATAGAACAATGTACAATTTACGATTTAATATAGTCTTCGTCATACAGAACTCTGAAATGAAATTGATCCCCTGTATTTCTGCAGGGGATTTTGCTTCCGTTCAGGAATGGCCCGGCTTTATTAAGTTGTCTTGATGGGTAGCATTCGGGTCTTTGGGAAGCGCAACGAGCACAAACGGAATCAATGCGGTCATCCCTGCCACGAACGCGATATAAGGGACAACATGGCCAAAGGAATCAAATAAAAAGCCCCCCAGCGCGGGTCCGACAATCATGCCGATATTGGAGCCTGTGGAATATTTGCCGTAGGCATCGCCAATGTTATGCTCGGAAATGCTCTTCATAAACATTGCATCCAGCGAGAACTCCAGCATGGAAAATGAAAGGATAAAGACCGTCCAAAACAAGGCGAATATGCTCAGCCTGGAGGAAAACAGAAGGGCGGCAACCGATATGCCGGACATCACGGTTGATATAACAATTGCCTTGCGGTAACCCATCCGATCGCCAAGTTTGCCCAGATTAGTGCCCGAAAATGAAGATACCAGCAAGGGGACCAAGAAGGTAATGGCGATCTCTTCAATGTCTGCTTCAAACACATCTTGCAGGTAAGGAATCAACAAAACGATAATCATGCTGGAGATCAGCCGGAACAGTACATTCACCGTCCAGACTTTGCGTTTCTCGGTTGATAAAACAACACTTTGCGGATTCATCATTCGCTTTGGCTCTTCCTGTCTTAAAGTAAGTGCATAAAGAAACGCCAACAAGGCGGCTGCTCCGCAAGCTGCGAACAACACCTTCCATCCCTGCAGCAATTCGTAGTTGCTTAATATGTAGAAGCTTAATCCGACGCCGATGAACCCGCCAAGATTGCGGTTGCTGTTAAAGCGCCCCAGTTGTTGTGCTAAATTCGTATTGGCATCGGCGATAAGCCCGAAGACGGAAAGGGTCAGCAGAATGTTTGCGATGCCGTTCAACACTCTTGCGGTCAGCAAAAACGTTAATTGATCAGCCATAGCAAATGTAAAATAAGCTGCGACAAAAAACAAGAAGGACGCAATAAAGATGGAGCGTCGGCTATATTTATCCGACACTTTGCCAAGCACAAGCCGCATAATCAATTGGACGAGCGAGAACACGGAAACCAAAAGGGTAAATTGAAATGTAGTATATCCGAGTTCCTCAGTATACAGCGGCAACAAAACATCAAAAAAGATAAAGGGTAAGGATATCATTAAAACCGGGATCGCTAGTTTTTTATACGGCATTTCCCCACCTCACTTCATAACCTTGCTGTCAACTTCTGATTAAAACAAATAAACGATCACCTGATCATTTTGGGCAATACCGACTTCATGAAGACGGCTTGCAATGAATTCTACCTTATAGACCAGCTGCAGATGTGTGATTGATTTCTCAGCTAATATCGATCAGGGTGATTTCATTGCCTTCTTTATCCGTTCAATACAGCGGGCCGCATACGTAGCCAGCTCCATCCCTTTACCCGTCCTGAAGCCCTCGATCTTCAAAGATTTCTGTGAATCTTATGCTTTTGCTTATGTTTAAATCCATCAGGTTCCTAGCAAGAATACCGGTTAAGTCGTATGATTAGTTACATACGGGTCTCACACTAAGGAACCTTCACTACAAGAGGTAGTTCAAAAAGTCATCTTTTGATCACGAAGCAGGTTAGAAGGTGATCTCGACGTCGAATCTTGAATTCAGCCGGGCCTTCCGTTGCTCACGTAGGTTCGCCTACGCTCCGCTACTCAGTCCCTAGCTTCATCCAAACTTCTCGGTGCTGAAAAGCCGACTTTTTGAACTTTCACTATAAGGAGGACATTTATGGACATCCCCAAAGGCACCTACGGTTTTCGGTTCGCGGAAGATAAGGAGCTCCAGTTATGCAGATTATTTGCGGTGGGCTGTGATTCTATCACCACGCCTTCTTATCGTTGGGACGGACTGGAGCGGACCGATGGACCTCTCCTGCTGTTCCAATACACCCTTTCCGGCGAAGGCGTATATGAGTCGGGGAACCGGACTTACCGCGTCACCGCCGGGCAAGCTTTTCTCGCGGAAATTCCAGGACCCCATCGCTATTATTATCCCCCGGAATCTAAAGAGCCTTGGGATTTTCTATTCCTGCTATTCCGGCCCGATCTGATATTACCCCATTGGCGTAAGTTCTTGCGTGAAGCAGGGGAGGCTCCGCATCTGCCCACAGACTCTGCACCGGTCCGGCTGTTGCGAATGATTGTGGCCGATGCGGCGGCGGGTAGAATCACCGATCCCTTGATCGCATCGTCCTGTGTCTACCAGTTCATGACGGAACTTGCCAGGATGCAGGTCGCAACGCTGCGGGACAGGGAGAACTGGCCGGAGAACGTAAGGCGCGCGGCCGAATTTATCGAGCTCAACTATTCGCGGATGATCAGCATCGATCAGCTTTCCGAGCATGTCTCCCTGTCCAAATACCATTTGATCCGCCGCTTTTCGGCCAGCACCGGCCTGACGCCCGGCGCTTACTTAACCCGTGTCCGCACCGAGAAAGCGATGGAGCTGCTGCGGGGAACCGGCCTCAGCATTGAGGCGATAGCCGAGCGGATCGGCTACTCCAGCGGAAGTTATTTTATCAAAGCGTTCCGCAGCTTGACGGGGCTTACGCCGGGAGAATTCCGCAACGGGAGCGAAAGCCTGGCTTATCGCAAGCTGTTCTTCGATTAACCGCAATATTGTACTATCGGGCTTTCAAAATTACTATAGATATCGCTAATCTCCTTTATTATGATGAACATGACAAGAGCAATAATTAATCAGTAAAGGAGCTTAACAATGGATCATAAGCTTGCAGCGCCTACTCCGCCGCTTGGCTGGAACAGTTGGGATTGCTACGGTGCGGCCGTAACGGAAGACGAGATTCGGGGCAATGCGGAATACATGGCGAAGCATCTCAAACCATTTGGCTGGAGCTACATTACCGTCGATATTCAATGGTACGAGCCTTATGCGAATTCCTCGCAATACCGGCCGTTTGTTCCGCTCGTGATGGATGATTATTCCCGGCTCATGCCTGCCGAAAACCGGTTCCCCTCAGCGGCGGCGGGCCAAGGCTTTAAGCCGTTAGCCGATTATGTACACAGCCTGGGACTGCAATTCGGCATTCATATCATGCGCGGCATTCCGCGCCAGGCTGTTCACGCCGCCGCTCCAATTCTGGGTACAACCGCGACGGCGCGCGATATTGCGCATACGAACTCGATCTGTCCATGGAACACGGATATGTACGGCGTGGATGCCTCGAAGGAAGGGGCACAGGCCTATTACGATTCTCTCTTTGAACTGTACGCAGCGTGGGGCGTTGACTTGGTGAAGGTGGACGACATCGCGGCTTCCAAGCTGTACGACACCCATCAGCCGGAGATCGCCCTGATCTCCAAGGCGATCGAACGCTGCGGCCGGCCCATGGTGCTGAGCCTATCACCCGGACCCGCTCCGGTGGAATACTCGACCGTTTTTGCCGAGCATGCCAACATGTGGCGTATCACAGACGACTTCTGGGACCAGTGGCCGCTCCTGCTGGATATGTTCGACCGTTGCCGGGCTTGGCAGGGCGTACCGGGGGCAGGCTCCTGGCCGGACTGCGACATGCTGCCGCTCGGCCACATCGGCATTCGTTCGGTCGATGGCGGGGGTTCGGACCGCTGGACCCGGTTCACGCGCGACGAGCAGCTGACGATGATGTCGCTCTGGAGCATCTTCCGCTCGCCGCTTATCTTTGGCGGCGAATTGCGGGACTGCGACGACTGGACGCTGTCGCTGCTGACCAACCGCGAGGTGCTGCGCATGCACCGGGAGAGCCGCGGAGCCAAGGAAGCGTTGCGCCAAGGAGATCTCATCGTTTGGACAGCCGAGCATCCCGAAGGCTTCCGCTATGCTGCCGTATTCAACATAGGCGAAAACCCGCTGCCGCTGGACCTCCCTCTGGAGCGGATCGGCCTGACAGGTATTGCCGCAGGCACCGAGCTGTGGAGCGGAGCGCCGGCCGAGCTTACGGCAGACGTGCTGCGGGCCGCTGTGCCGCCGCACGGAGTGCGCCTCTATCGGTTTTTTTGAAAATACAACAATAAGAAAAATCCCGCCACTGGCGAGGTCTTTTACCGTGTAACCCCCTATAGGGTTCCACGCATGCTGCCTTTGCACGATTATCCCTCTCATTCAGGGGCAGGGGTTGATACGCCATGGCCGTCGGAGAATATTTCTCTGCTGCCTGATCAAACGGGATAATCATGCAAAGCGTCCGGACAACGAGTGTTGATCGCAAGAAAAACGTCTATCGGCGTTACGATCCGGCCCTGACTTTTACCATGATGTGCCAACTGCATACTTGCAATTGTTGGGGCCGTTAAGATACGCGCGAATTACTATATCTTGATCGTGATTGCCGAATTCGGAACCGTACAGCGTCAATCCCCCTACGTTAACTGCCCGCTCATCCACCGCGAAACGAAGCGTCCAGAACGGTTCCCGCAGCTTGATATCCGCGAGGGTCACCTCCGACATCCGCTCATCATCGATAAATGTACCCGACGCATCAATGCGGATCGTCTTCAATAAACCGTATTGATTCACATTGCGATGCCACCATTCGGGTGTAAATTTCCCCCGTGCAGCCCTTCCGAAATCAGCCGGACTTGTCCATGTGCCAAGGGAGATGCCGTTGAAGATGAACTCAATATCCGAAGGCCAATAATCTCTTAAACCAGGAGCTTCCGAAGCGATCTCCATGGAGACTTCGATAGCGTCCGCGGTTTGATCGGCCAGCAAAAAGTTAGGTATTTTGTATTCCACATAACCCCACCCAAACCACAGAATGGCGGCGTGAACCCGTTCGGGATCGAGAAAATAGCGCGGATCGTCCCAAACACCGATTTCTTTCTCGCGTGTACCGAGCCCGCAAGTAGGATGGACTTCAAAAGCGGTGTAATGACCGACGGAGATACTCTGCTCCCTGATCTTTGCGGTGTGACCGGCAGACGGCAGCTCAATTTCGACGTTTTTTTGCTTGAGGAAACAGATTTTGTGCGTCCCCCCGTTCAGCCGTACCCTGCGGCTTCCGACGAGCCCGGCCTGTTCGAGTTTTCGGATGTGCATGGTAACGATCGAGGGGCTGAGCTCCAACCGGTTCGCAATATCCTTCACATTCATCTCGCAATCGGCAAGGAGACTCATCATTTTCCAGCGGACTTCGCTGGCCAATGCTTCGTATAGCGGCATGAATTTCGGTTCTCCGTTCGCTTTAATGATCATCATAATCTCCTGACCGCAACAGTTGAATTCACATATATATTAATTTAAAAGATTTAACATGAATCATCAAGCCTAATCCATTGCTTGATATTAAACCATGGTGTTTAATTTCCTTAGCTGCTAATCAGATTAGATTTATATATATGTGATTTTATGAAAGAGGTGGTTCGATGAAATACAATAACCCGGTCATCAAAGGATTTTATCCCGACCCCAGTGTATGCAAAGTAGGAGATACCTATTATCTGGTATGCAGTTCCTTTCAATACTTCCCTAGCGTTCCGATTTTTGCGAGCAAAGACCTGATTAACTGGAAGCAAATCGGCCATTGCCTAACCCGAGAGAGCCAGATTCAGCTCGGCAAGGTAAGCAGCTCCGGCGGCGTTTTCGCTCCCACGATCCGGCATAACAACGGGAGATTCTACATGACCACGACCAACGACACCACTCGTCAGAATTTTTATGTATGGACTGACGATATTTACGGTGAATGGTCCGAACCGATCTATGTGAATCAGGGGGGAATCGATCCCGATTTGTATTTTGAAGAGGGAAAGGTCTTCTTTATGAGCAACGGGAAAGACGATAACGGGACCCACGGCATTGTTCAGTGTGAAATTGACATTGAAACGGGCGGAAAGCTGTCGCCAAGCCGTTCGATTTGGCAAGGTACAGGCGGACGCTATTTGGAAAGCCCGCATATGTATAAAATCAACGGCCGGTATTACCTCATGGCGGCTGAAGGCGGAACCGAATATGGCCATATGGTCACTTATGCGCGAGGGGAATCCGTCTCCGGTCCGTTCGAGGCTTATCCGCACAATCCCGTACTAACCAATCGCAATCTGGGCGGTTACGAGCTGCAGGGGGTTGGCCATGGCGATCTGATTCAAGATCACGACGGAAATTGGTGGATGTTCCATCTGGGCTTCCGGCAAATCGGCCAATGGCTTACCTACCATCACCTTGGCCGCGAAGTTTTCCTCACGCCGGTTACTTTTGGCGAAGATGGCTGGTTTACGGCAGGACATAACGGAACCACCCTTACGAGTTTTGAAACAGATCGGATCGCAAGTCATGTTATCCAGCAGGAGAAAAATACCTTTACGTTCGAGAACACGGAGTGGAATCTGGACTGGTGTTATCTCCGTCATCCTGATGTGGAGAACTATCGGTTGGAATTCGATAAGGCAACGCTGAAAGGGACCGGAGTGACGCTGGATATGCCGGAATCCCCGACATTTATCGGCCTTCGCCAAAGGGACTTCAACGCGGAAATCTCTTGCGATGTACAGCTGACAAGCGGAGAAGCCGGCATCACGCTGTATATGGATGAACATCATCATTATGATTTAGCTGTACGTAAAGATGAGCACGGATATATAGTGATCGAGCGCCTGAATATCGGGGATATTAAATCCATTGAAAATGAAGTTGACCTGGGAAGCAGCAATCATGCTACTGTGATGATACGGGCAGCCCATGAGCGCTATAGCTTCTTCCTTCATGCAAACGGCGAGGACATCCTCTTAGGCACGGCGCAAACCAGATACCTTTCCTCTGAAGTTGCGGGAGGATTTACGGGGGTGCTCATCGGTTTATATGCCTGTGGGGAAGGCTCTATGGCTGAGTTTACAAAATTCAAGTGCGAATATCTTTAACGGGTTATTTAGAAAAATGTAAAGCCGGTTACTCGGGATTAACCTGGGAACCGGCTTAAGGTTAGGCGATGTTATTCTATATAGGCCCTCACTTCTTCTGCTTATAAAACTCATGATACAGCTTCATGAGCGCTCTTTTTTCGATCCGGGAAACGTAACTGCGGCTGATCCCCAGTTCCTTGGCGATTTCACGCTGGGTCCGTTCTTCTCCCCCATGCTCCAGCCCGAATCGCCCCTTGATCACTTCCTGCTCCCGCGCGTCCAATATATCGAGGTTCCGGTATATTTTGCTCTTTTCCATTTTGAGCTGTACCCGATCCACCACGTCATCCGCTTCCGTCCCCAAAATATCGATCAGGGTAATCTCATTGCCTTCCTTATCCGTCCCGATCGGATCATGCAAAGATACGTCCTTGCGCGTTTTTTTCAGCGATCTCAAATGCATGAGAATCTCATTTTCGATACACCGCGCCGCAAACGTTGCCAATTTTGTGCCTTTTCCCAGACGGAAGCTTTCGATCGCTTTGATCAGCCCGATCGTGCCGATCGAGATCAAATCCTCCAGATCCTCGCCGGTGTTGTCGAACTTCTTCACGATATGCGCCACGAGCCGTAAATTGTGCTCAATCAAAATGTTGCGGGAAACCGCGTCCCCTTCAGCCATCCGCTGAAGATGCTTTGTCTCCTCCTCCTCCGTGAGCGGCTGAGGAAACGCATTGTTTTTCACATAAGAGACGAGCAGCGTCAACTGTTTGATGAACAGTGCTATGGCGGTAAACAATCCTGGCATAGATGACACCTCCTGCTGAATCACATGGCAATGAAAATAAACCTGCTTCATTTTGGGTCATTTCATTGTATGTGGGCGGAGGCCCAACCGTGCCTGTACGGGGGGAATTTTGACTAGGTTAATTGCCCGGTGACGGCATCCTTTTTCTTTTTTCTTAGCTGAGGGGCTAATTGTATATAGCGCCAAGGCCCCATTTATTGAGCCAAGCCAAAAGAGGATTAAAGCAAGTTTCAAGGAGATGTCCGGAATACCGTCTTTTATTAAACCAAACAAGAGCATAAAAACCGCTCCAATAAACATCGGACGTAAGACCAGATCTTTGGTCTCAGCCAGGTTATTGGAAATAAAGTGCCAACTAGAATGCCACGGCTTTTGACCTCGCGAAGCCATAAAATATCCAGCAAAGCCCGAAAATTTTATATATGCCTCTTCTTCGATAACATCGCCTGATTTGCCGGCAAAAGTGTAGCTATCTCCCGAATCCATTAAGCGCTCTTCGTCATTGAAGATGTTTTCTTGCTGCGCTGTTCCGTTACTACAAAAACGTATTGAAAAAATCATATTAAATAGCAAGAAATATCGGCAGATCAATATCCGCTGTCCGGACGCTTTGCACGATTATCCCGTTTGATCTGGAAGCAAAGAGGAAGATAAATTCAGGAGAAGAAAATAGGTTTGGGAGAAGCAGACATGTTCGAGATCGTTCGACAGGTTTGTGAGCAGGAGGTTTAGGAGAAGTGAAGCAGACCTGACGGGAGGAATGGGGGCAAGGCACCGGGAAAAGGAAAGGGCCGTGATTAGCCCCCCCTCTACCCCCTGAACAAGAGGGATAATCGTGCAAAGCAGCATGCAGGGATACCAAGACACGAACGCTATCATAATTTATTTAGCGAATTTTCGTCCAATGGAAGCCGTCATTCGAAATAACAACATTACTTCCATCTCCATAACCGATTAATTTTGAGCCTGCTTGAATAACCGACATGGCATTCGGTAAAGACTTATCCAGGTTGGTCGTTTTCCAATGGACTTGGTCGGTTGAGGTCAGTACTTTGGAACGTACCACCCCCGGGCTAAACCAATATTGTGCAAAAATCATGTAATTTTTACCGATTTTGAGCATTGGGGAACGGGAATAATTGGTGTCCAGCGTTTTTTTAATGTTTTGCACCGTAAAGGTTGTCCCGTTTTTTGAGGGCAGTCGGTTGCCGAAGTCGTCGAACAAGGTAACGATGCCGTCGGTGACCGGCTTCTCAAGCTGATAGCTATAATTATTTCTTGGAACATCATTGACTGCGAAGGAGTATCTCAAGTCTGACTTAACGTTGCCGGATTGCATGGTCCAATTTTGAAGGTCCTTTGAACTGTAAACAATCATTTCCGCATACCTTTTCTTATCGGCATCCACGATAAATTGATTTTTGGAATGCGTTTTTGACTTCGTATAAAAGGTATACCCGCCGCCGAAAGCGGAATATATCTTTCCATTCCAGGTTATGAAGTAGATGTTTAAAGGAATCTCCGCTTTTTCGTACCAATCCATCCCGTTAGAAGAGGTGAACAATTTGCTCCGGTCACTAAATGCCTTAGCGAGCAAAACGTATTGTCCGTTTATGTATTGGACGTTTTCAATCGTGTAGGGTTGACATAGTGAATCCGATACATTTCATCGGTAGGAATCCGGTAAGATACCCAACTTTTCCCGTAATCGCGGGTAACGTTCAAATAATCGTACACGACCATGATCGTCCCCTTTTCATCCGCCGCAATCGAAATAATTTCATCCCCGGTTGCGCGATTGAAAGCAACTTGAAACTCCACCGGATCTATTCATTTGGCGCACCTGACCCTTTCACAATAATTTAGTCGATCCCCGCTCACTTCTTCGACCGGTAAACGATCACAAAATCGCTGTCCGTCCTCGCAGGGGCGATCCAGGAATCAGCGCTGGTAAGAAAGTTCGGATCATCCAGATCGATGATTAAATTCCCGGAGTTTTCATCGGATACTCCACCGTGAACCAGAAAAAGTCGATCGGCCGATTGGGGCACTTGGCTTCGGTTTATTTTTACGGCAATCGGATCATCCCAGTCTACTTCGTTGCCATTATATTCTTGCTTGGGATAGCTCACGCGGTAAACGTTATCGCTCAGCAGCTTGTAGTCAAACTGATCTTCTTTGTCCGGATCCAGGGCACTATAATCGGCCTTTGTAAAGGAATCGTCTTCCGTCAGCGGACGAGCGGAAAAAACGACGTCTTCGGAAGTCCGGAATTCTACATTCTCCAGCATAGAGGCCAGGCTGATCCCCTCTCCGACATCTACATATTCAAAACGGTTTTCTTTCATTTCCAGCGGCTTCATGTCGCTTTCGGGAAATTCTTTTTTGATACGTTCTATGTACTTGGTGTTATGAATTTCACCGCTGATCCTGCAGTAATTATACGCGGGGCCATAAATAATCGGATCGAGCGCTTGGGGATTTCTGATGTCCAGAATTTCCTTCATTCTAGCGTCCATATATTTGTCTTCCTTGTTGACGTATAGGGAAATCTCGCTTTCCCCGTTGCTGAAATGTCTTGCCAATTGGTGAAACAGTTCCATGGTGTTATCGTAATATTGATTCTGATTCGCCTTGCCGCCTTTGAAGAAAATCTCCAGTTCCAAGCCGAAATGGCTGTTCTGCAAAAATGTCTTCAAATCTCCGTCATATTTTTGCTTCAGCGTAAAATAATCGATACCTCCGTGGTCAAGTTCGCTGGAGATGCTGTATTTTTGGACGTAATACTCATCCGTTACTTTAAATTTGTCAATCAGCTGCTCTTGAATATCGGCTTTGATCCGTTCGGCTTGATAATTGTCCGAAAGCACATTTTTTAACTCATCGCTGTACCGGTTCCATGTGGGGCCGGCCAACACTCGAAAAGAGGTACCGTTAAACTCCAACGTAACCGTTCCGCTTTTGGGGACTTCACGCTTGAAAACGGGAATCGGCCCGTTCAGCCCGGCATAGGACAACTTCACTTCCACCACTTTCGCATCGTCCATCCCGTACTTTTCCATGACGTAATTTTGAGCCATTTGGGCCAGCTCTTTTTTCACCTGTTTTTCCTTTGCCCCCCTCGAGCCGGAGCATCCGGCAACCAGAATACTAATCATTAAAAATATCACTAAAATGCAAATAGTTTGAAGTACCACGTAACTTTTCATTAACACCATTCCTAAGTTAAAAATACTTATATTAGCTTATTCTTCCAGATAGATTAACACATTATCAAGAATATGGATAGGTCTGTCTGCCCGGAAAGCGACAAACAACCTGCCCCTCCATGATAGAAGGAAACAGGTTGCTTTTTTCATCATTTTTATCTTTGCTGTAAGACATACACTTTAAAGTCACCAAAGTTTTTTTTAAAGTTTCTCCATCATGCCGAAGTTTATCTGACCTCTAATCCAACCTCACTCTTCTCTGCCTCTTCCTCTATCATTTCTACCTCGTCCACAAACTCGTCATCATAGAAAACCTCTGATCCCATAAGGTATTTAGATATCAGTTTCATCACTTTCATCGGGTAAGGTTCAATTGTATGTTTATCGAAAGTCAGCCCAACTCGACGAAGCTGATCCACTGAATTGGCAAGTTTGTCACGTTCGCCATCATCCAGCGGACCTAACGGAATGCACTCCACCGCCCGTTGTTGCAACATAAGTTTAGAAGGCTTCAAATATTTGATATCACTGACCAGAGGCCCCTTCATGGTAATGGGTCTACCCCCGACCCCATAGTAGATTCCAAGAGGGTCTTTAAATACTCCGGAAGACTTCGTTGGCTTCTCCTCATCCTGCGTATCAAAGATTCGATATTGCGGCACATCTTGCTGCGTATTAATTCTGACAAATTTTATTCTAGACTCATTCGCCAAACGGTCATTTAAAAACGGCAATGCATCATACTGAATTCGACCATTTAGAATTGCAGACAGCCAACCTTTTCTTAACTTCGCATTAACCATAATTATGATGGTTTGATCATGCTTGTCCAGCTCATCCTCAATAACTTGTGTTAAAAACGAAATGAATACAGCACTGCTGTTGTTAAATTTATTTGGTTGTTTAAGCATCTTTACACCATCCAGCTGAAACGGTGCCTCCTCTAGAGGCACCCACTGATCAATACCTAACATCTTAACCGTAACCTCAGCTTTATCCATTTTGGATACAACCGGCAGAAAGCCATTATCGGTCTTAAGCACATCAAATGACAGGATGGGACGATTTTCCTCAAGTTTCTTCACGTTATAACTAAGGAAACCAGCGTCATTCAGCAAATCCAGCAGTGCATTAATCATACGCGGCTTATCTGCTTTATTTACGGATTCCTCATATTCTTCTGCCTCTTCCGGCGTCAGATCTTCAGTTTCCAGTCCCTTGCTGCCAAGAGGTTCGATAAATTGTGTCAACCTACCTGATTGCTTCATGGCATCTCGAATCGCAAATTTGGGATCTGCTCCGTCACGCCACTTATCTTTGCCGTCAATTTCAATGAGCGCCAGCTTTTTAATCGTTGGATCCATTTCTTGCTGGGCAAGCTTACTTTTAATTTTGGTCACCAAATTGTGATAAGCAGTATCTGCCGGATAAGTCCCTATTTCTAGCTCATGGACAATACCCTCCGGGTTACGACGAACAAACTCCACTAAGACCTCCTTGTCACAGTTTAGTCTATAAACCTGATCGGAAATTTGCTCCAAAATCACCGGCCCTTCCCCCTTCTTGCCGATAATTTCAATGAATTTCTGCGGCGTTGTATAAGTTTGCTTCATCGCCGTGAACATCTCCTCACTGCTATATACCTCAATCCGGATCGTTATAGCCTTTTTTGCGATGATTGGAAAACGCTGGTCATTCATCTTTTGACCGGAAAGCTCTGCAATGGGCGGCAATGGCTTAAGCTCGTACTTGGCAAGCGCTTCTTTAAATCCGTTAAACAACCCTCTTTTCTCCGATACACCCAACCCGGGTTTAACCCAGTTTCTTGCATTATGAAAAGAATTATGATTCACTATCCAAGCTATCACATCTCCCTTTCCTTCCAGATAGCTAGCGGGCGCGGACAACAACAAGTCAGGTTCGAAGCTTTCTCCATAAAGCACATCCCAATAAAGATTATCCAGATGAGTCTTCCAACGCGAAAAAGTGCCTTTATTTGAATTCACATACCGTTCAAATTGAAGCTGCGAAAAAGACATCGTATCTTGAACAGTTTCAGGATTTCGGACGGAAACAAGGACAGAGCAAGCGGGATTGTCTTTTAGATAACAGACCCGTTCCTTTTGCTTTATTTTGATTTTGGGATCTTTTAAGTAACGCCGTATTCCAACAGAAACCGATAATAACAGTTTATTAGCGTTGCCGCCGCGGTTTTGAAGACTGACTTTAAGCACATAGGAGAAGGGGTCGTGTCTCGCTGATATTTGATAGGGGCTTGTTATACACTCGTGTTTATGATTAAACACAGTATGATAAAACTGAAATTCCTTCACAATTCCATGCCCCAATTCCACCTTCCTAGGTTCGGCACAGAATTTAATGGCGGCAAGCCCTGGCAACCATTGATATTTATCCACAGCCTTTTTATCGGAAACAGCATAAAATTCCCCAAAAGTGGTTGTAAACCAAGATAACTCAACTTCTTTTAGTTTTGCCGGCAGATCTGAAACTGTACATCTATTAATGGACGCAAACCAGCCTAAGGTCAGCTTTTTGATCAGTGACTCTGACAACTTCTCTGTTGAGACGATCCAGGGCCAATCATTAGTCAAGGACTTGTGATCCACAGCCACATGGATCATTTCAGGAAAAATACTATTGAGCTTTTGGCCCAATGGTTTAACCTCATATCTTAACTTGTACTCTTGGATCCTTTGTCCCTTGTTTGGGAGTGCCTCTTCAGTCGAAAAACTTTGATTGACCAGATAATCACGCCAGCTTTCCGGCATATGCATGATGTGAACAATTTCATCATAAAAGGTTTCTTCTTGGACTTCGAGTTCAAATAACTCCATCATTTTCTGCTTCATTATCTTCATCCTCCATATTTATCTGCAACATTGCTTGCATAAAAGGCCCGTACAAATTTTGGAATAAGACATCGTTTCCGTTATCATTCATGATCTTTTTCCATACGCTCAACATTGAGTGGCCATTTTGCTTTCCCGCAGGTTGGGCGTTAAATTTGACATCACAAAAGAAAACACGGGCATCTCTGCCTCCACGCAACAATCGTCCGATCATCTGCCAGACGGGAACAAACGTATACCACCCCATCACTTCACGCTCGTTATCATTTAGGAGCGACCAATAATCCGGTTTCATGTACATCGTCTCGAGCTTACCGCTACTATACTGCCGCAACTTATTAATAGCTTGATCATAATGTAAGCCTTGCTTCTGTATTCGCTTTATATATTCTGGCAGGAGAGCGTGCAGAATCTGGACAAGGTAATTTAAATCATTAGGAATCGGATAGGGTCTCACTAGAAAGTAAACACTCCCGAATAAAGCCTCGCCTTTCTTGTCCAGAATGTTATATCCTCTTCCCACGGATAGCAGCGGAACAATCAGTACCTCTGAAGGCTGCTGATGGAAATTTTCTATGAGGCTTCTTGAAAGTTCGTCGTTCTTAAGTTCCGCATCTCTACCAAGCGCTTTATACCGCTCAGCCCAAACGAAATCATCTGCAAATACCTGACGAACCGTTTCAACATCCTCATAGGAATTTACTACCAGCAGCACTCTACGCGGCTGTCCTTTATTTTTCCAGTATCGTAATTCAAAGTTGATGTCCGATTTCAATTTCTGTACCATTCCGGAAAGATTTTGATTTCTCCGCTCCGAGTCTCGAATTCCGGAAACCGCATAAAATTCACCACGGGTCATATCAAGCACCGGTTTATAGTAAAGCTGAATGTTGGAGCTTTGGCGGTCAGCTCTTAGCAACCATTGTGCAGAAGTTTCCAAATCATAATGTGCCGATTTTGGCGCATGGCTAGTCCCCGACAGGAATACGATGGCCGGCCCTTCTTTACCGTCACTATTTTGGTATAATTGATGCCACTCGTTAAGCAGCAAACGACCAATCGCTGTATATTCAATCAACTTAAACTTCCCGGATTTTTCGCCGTCGGGAAGATCATACCTGTAACCAAGCGTGACACCGGTCATTGCTTCTTTCATAAACGCCTGGTAATCCTTTTGCATCGTGAACAACGGGGAGAAGTCGATCGATAAGCCCAGCTTCACCTGAATCATAGGAAAAGCGGTTAAAATATATTTGATATTTTCCTCAGCCCGGCACAAATAAATGAAAAATTCAAGTTGAGCGTATAATAGTTGTTTCTTTACCCGTGGTTTAATGGCTCCTTTAACTTTAGAAATCAGCTCATCCATCCATAACTGCTTACGTTCAGGACTGTCCGTGTCGATCAACTCATTCGCTATTCCAGATAGACGTTTGTCCTTGTACGGGTCTGAGGCATATTCCATTAACCATTTGAAAATCCGTCTTTGTTCCTTCGGTTCAGTGGATAATTTCTCACTTATGGTACCCGCTAAACCCGCTACCCGAATCAGATTACCGCGAATGTGATTTCGTAATGTAGCTGAATCATTCAGTTTTGCATAGATGCGCCAAACCATATGCTCTAACATTCGCAGCCGGTCATTCCATTCAATAATGGCTGAATCTCCGGCATATTGACCGTACTCTCCATTAGTAAGCTGGTTAGAGTCGAATCTCAACTTCTCAAAAATATCTTCTGTAGATCCAAACACATTGTATTCCGTCAAAAATGCCTCATCGAATTGCTTCTGAACCTGGTCCGCTTCATCAACAAAGATGACATCCAACAAATCATACATCGCTTCAAAGACGGTTCTTGAATAAGGATCGATGACTTCGGGAATTCGAGACTTTAATACACTGGGAGCGGTTGTTACCCAAACTTCGGCATTTCTCAATGCAGCAAAATCACGATATACCCCACATTTGTGAGCCAGCGGGCAAAGCACTCTATTTTCATCTTGCTGCAGTTGCAGGCACGGGTAAGGTTTATTACGTTCCTCATCTATGGGCGTCGTTAAAGACTTTATCAGGCAGACGTCAGAAATATGCTTGATCGATTCATGTTTTGGATCTATCCAGTCACTGATTTGTCTAATCTGATACGTGTTTGCAAATAAATAATCCTGCTGGTGTTTGCCTCTGCTTGATCGACCGATCACAGGAACCGCATGGATGCCAAGGCGACGCAGCTCTTTGACCCGTTCAAGCACCTGAGCGACACTACCTTCGATAAACCCGACTTTAGCCCCATGTTTCTTCACCAGCCGATACGTTTCCAGCATCATAAATGTCGATTTTCCTGCACCAAGACCTCCGCCTATATGGATATTGCCTTTATAAATCAACTCCTGCTGATCACCATTCAGCGATTTAAGGATCACTTTTTGCGCACGCTCTTGCCACATGCCGCCCCTATTCAGGCAAGTATCCATTTCTTGTGCTATCTTCACCCCATCATACGGCAACGAAAGAATGTAAGTCTTTTTAGAACGATAGGCTGGAAATGAATCAGGCGGATTCTCCATGAGAGCATCAGGAATAATTCCTTTAAAATCGATGGTCTTACCTCCACGGATCTTGCGTGTATACTTGAAATTGCCGCTAACCGCAATAGGTCTCGAACTGATTTTTAAGGGAATATTTTCTTCTAAAATTCGCCGGTATATATCTCCTCTATCCGGTCTAAACTTGGGTGAAATACAGATCGCGATTCCCTCATCAGTAACGTCATACATTCGATAATCCCGGTTTAATTCACGATATCTGACTAACCTTCGGAGCAACACCTTCTTATGGCGGAGTTCAGGAAAGAGAATACGCATCCGGGTGATGATTTTAATCTCGGTTAAATCCGGTAGAAAGGGCTCGTTATAGCCAACTAATAGCGACCAAGCCTGTTCGATATTAAAAGAAGGGTCAATTTTATGGCAGCCGGTGATTAGCAATTCAACGCTGATTAATACCGAAATGTCCTGGTTGCGGAGATGGAAAGAATCAAACTCCTTGACGATGTCTTCTGCCAATTCCCAGTAACTCTTTCTCAAAAGAACACCTCCTGCAATCTTTGATCCACTTCATTCTCCATAATGATTCTTATATATTGCTTGGCCGTATCATTCAGATGCATCTGAGATCTCTTTTTATAGTCTCGAAACAAGAGATCACGATATTGCGGAACGACTATGAAACATTGATCCAGGTACTTTTCCAGGTAGGAAGCGCTTTGGTCATTAAAATAGTTGGCAAGCGTCTGCGGATCTTTAAAGTCCTTGACATCCAGAAAAAATTCATGCCCATTCTGTTTAACGGACAAATCAAAAGTATCTATATTAGGGTATAGATCAACCTCATAGCCCTTTTTCCGCAAACGTTCGGCCATACGCAACTCCGACATGCCCGGAAGCAATACGAATCGTTGAATGCCCGGTGTAAGACGAAAAACGCGTTGTTTTCCAAATAAAAATGGCTCAAGCACTTCCATATCCACAAGCAAGTGGCAGACATCTTCCTTGTTGCAACGCCAGCGATCGTTCCTGTATTCCATCGTCCACCCGCAGTGCGGGCATTTTCGGTAATTGGACAGATCTTTTGTGACTTCCTGATAACATGATCTGATCAAATTGACTAAGTCGGGGTCTTGAAAGGCATCAACAAATTGAGATAATTCTCGGGCCGCAATGACAGCATGTTCAGGATCCGATAGAAAGCTGCGGATCATCGTATATTCCGCTTGCAAGCTTCTACTTTCATCTCTGCAATATTTCAGGATATCGTACATATGCTGCTGCTCGGCATCCTGCGGAGAAATAAAACGATTCAAAAACTCGTCGGTATCGGCCACTAAGCCAACAAATTTGTCCAATAAGGGGGCTTGTTCGGGGTAGTCGTTCTTGAGGTCTGAAATCCCCCATTCTTGCGAGGGCTTGTGAAGAATCTGCATCAAGTGATAAAGGTCAACCGGCGGATCGGTATTCAATTCAGAAGACAATTGTATAAACATTAACATGCCTTTATACAATTCGTCAGGAATAACCCCAAAATTGTTCTGCCATTTCTGAATGCCCGTAATGAGATGAAAAAGCATGTCCGACGGCTTGATTTTTCCCTCATTAACCACATAATCACCATCCTTTGCAGTATGTAATTAAAGGATACACGATGAAAGTGACTACAAGATGTCAGCGAATGTATGTTCTATTTTTAGTTGTTTCTTGGTCTTTTAATGTCAAAGACAACCCCCTTTTATACCATCTTAAAATTTCGTCGTAATCCGTCCTTGAAATACCCTTTATCCGATATTCCCGAATGTTCGCGGGTGAGTCAATCTCAAATTCCACTGTTACGATTTTAAAAACCCGCTGCCATCCAGACTGTTTGATGCTTATGGACTCTATCGATTTCCGCATCAAATAGACCGTCGTTAGATTGATTCCGGCTTTACGCAACACGACCAGCTTGCCTGCTGCATCCCATTTTGTCTGATAGTTCACATATTTATTGTATACATAGATGACGTACAGAAGAGGGACCGCGAATATAGACCAAAGGGTAAAAATACTTCCGATCAGAACGCTGACTAGAATAAGTGCCATAAAAGGAAGCACAGCACACCATTTTGCGTTCTGTTGTAAAGATCGCTCAGGAGAAGACAATTCGAATTCCGGTAAAAGAATCCGAAGTACTTTGGCCATTTCCGACTTGTGAATTGATGGAATTAGTAGTTTAACGCGTCTTTCTCCTGAGTAACCGACACTATCGAGACATAGGGAGACGTATCCCAAGAAACGCCCAAAAATAAGCTCTTTCACGCGAAGCGCTTGGATTTTGTCAACTTGAATTTGTACGGATTTCCGCTCAATCCAGCCATGCCGAATTTGGATCTGGTTTTCGTCTCGAATGACCTGCCAATCTCTATAGCGAAATTGAGCTACCCCTACGGAAAAGAACCATGACATAATAGCGCATCCTGCAAAAAAAGCCAGCAAGCACAGCAGCAACATTAAAATGTCGCCCATGGTCGTACCGTACCAGTATTCCTTGCTAAACAATTGCGTAAAGCTGACCTGTTTCTCATCCGGTGCAGGAGAAAACCAATTCCAACCATACTGTATCACAGTCATCGTAACCGGAGTACCAAGCCAAAACGTATTGGAGCTTAAAGACAGCATGAATATTTCTTTTTTTGTCATCTTTCGTTCTCGTTGTTCAATATCCACACTTTGCACCTCAACTAAGCTTAAAGCTTCGCTAAGTACGCTGGCATTCTTTTGGGATATGACCAGTCTGGCGTCGGCCACTTCGTTGGAATCGCTTGTTTGCAACTCAACATGGGCGATTCCTAGCAGCCGATAAACCCAATTTTGCTCAATCGACAAGTTATTTATGTTTGATAATGGAATAGCTCTTTGGGTAATTGTAAAAACGCCGTATGTAAGATGCAGTACCCGATTTTCATCAATGCAATAAGTTTCCTTATACCAAGAAAGAATCGACCCTACTGCGGAAAAAATCCCGTACAACACCGCTAGAAAATAAACCCAATAAGGTTGTTGTCCCGTTCCTGCTCGAATTTCATTAAACAGGAACAAAGCCAAGGGAATGATAGAATATCGGATTTTTTGGTATATTTTATAGATGACTGTTATTGGATGATGACGCTTAATCTTAGTACGCATCACTGTCACCTAATTTCGCGATTTCGATAATTTGCCTTCTTAAACTTATAGCATCTTCCTCTGTCAAACCAATAATACTGTGATCATCTCCCGCAGTCGTGATCGTCAAACTGGATAAGCCAAATCTTTGAGCAATTATGTCCTGCTCCTGATCCACATGTTGTACCCGGTTTAATGGTATGATCGTCGAATTGTCGGACCAAACGTTCCCCCAACGTATCATTAACTCATCTGTGCCCAGGAAATAACCTCTACGTGAATACTTAATATAGACACCATAAAAAACGAAAAACAGACTCTTGATTATGAAAAATGCCATACCTAGAATGGAAATGATCATGAGCCAATCCCATGAGGGCAACCAGATCCATTTGACAACCAATAAGGCAATGCCCCCGATCAGCCATTTGCAGGTCCGAATCCCCTGGATTATTTGCCAATAACGGATGACATTGGGGTGAAGTTTTTGAAGTTGTTGTTCCACACGCATCTCCCTCAAACTAACTTTGTATGCCTATAGAATATCGTGGTTTTACGACAGAATGTTGTCAGCGAACATATGTTACTCAATCAGCGGCAACGTTAATAGGGATTCAAAAATTTGCCCTTTAATCGAAGAGTTGCTGGTAGTGGGATAGATTGGTCATGGGAGGCCTCCTTTGATAAACAATTCGTAGTAATATTGTACTATGAATTAGTGTCTTGGAGTTGTCAGCGAACGGGCGTTCTGTTTAGACAAATATTTAATTATTCTATTCAGAATAATTATATAACAAGAATTTTTATAAAAAAGACGACCAAATTAGGTCGTCAGATTTTATTTCTCAATTTCCTTCGGATCTTCTGAATATGTCTCTTTTTCACTATGCTAACACGTTCGTTAGTGCCGAAAATGCTCTCTGTCCTATCTATATACGTTAAAAAATTTCGGTTCTTATTATTGACCCCGTTAGCATGATAGCCAAATTTCTTGTATAAACGTATGCGTTTAATAATTTTTTGAGTTTCCGTATCATCTTCACTTTTTATAATTCTTCTTATATTGCGGTTTAACTTGTTGTAGTATTTTGAAATAGTTTTGTCCCTTATGGTAACAACGTTACCATCAAAAGAAAAACCCAGATAGTTTATTCGCTTTTTCTTTGATTCATGGATGGTGTCGCCTTTGATTTCTATTGAGGATATTTCACCAAGCTCAAATTCGAAAAGTTGTGTTTTATTAGGCTCAAGCTCTAGTGAAGGAGTTTCACCTATAATCGACATTAAAGTTTCATAAACTTTATCAAAGGTTGTACTACCGTATTTTGGAACAACAATAATAAAGTCGTCGCTATATCGCATATATAATCCATTTTTGTGAGAAACGTACGAGTTTATCTTCGCATCAAATTCAAGCATATAAATATTTGATAAAACAGCACTAATTGCTGAGCCTTGAGGAATTCCAAACGAATTTTTATTAGGTTTGATTCGTTTTCTTTTTAAGGTCTTATACTCTCCTAAAGGGAGAGCGATGTCCCGTTTATTAAATCGCCTTATTCCATATGTATTATTGGGTAATCCATTATCCTTTAGCAAATCAGATAGATCCCATGTTGAAAATTTTGTTATATTCTTATAAACCGCATAATAGTCTTCCGAGAGCTTATCTGTTTGTAACAGATCACATATTCTCTCCTTCAAATATTTATGATCAAGTTTGTCAAAAAAGCTCGTAAAATCTCCAATTATTATATAACAGGTGCCCAATTGTTTGATTTTATCAAAAGCCTTTTTTGCAAAATCTATATTATTCTTACCCAAGTTATTCCTATAGGCTATTGCACAATAGTTCAACCCGTCACTTTTAACTCTTTTGTTGTATTCCTGGTTAAGTAGGAAAGAGTAAAATTGATAAATGTAACGGTCCTTATGGGCTGAATAACAAACAACTCTTCTTTTTGTTGTTCTCCCTTTCTTTTTACTATATTTTTTTATTGTAATTGTATAACGAATAAACGGAAAAAAACCGTGCGTTTTTATCTTTTCTGGATCAGATACATAACCCCAAGCCTCTTCTTTAGATAATCTTCTATCAAAATGTGCATATCCTCGATATTTTGCAATCTTCTTCCACTCATCAATATTCATTTTACACCCCATATAGTGCAATACCTGTCAACACGGGGGGTAGCATCCCTAAGTTGACAGGTATGATGTAATTGTATAACAGCCACCCATAAATAACGCATGAACAACTATGCTATGATAGTTGAGGAGGCTTGTCCAATGTGGAGTGCTTGTTGTCTGATGTGTGATTTCGTGTCCACGAGTGAACTTTGTCAATGTGTCTTGTGCTTGCTTCTGCTCGCCAGACTCTTGACTTCAATCTCCCACCCTTACAACAACTTGTAAGGCAGTTTTACGGTATTATCATATCATAGATTAATAGTTTTGCAAACGAATGTTCGTTAAAATAAATGATATCTAATTTGCACTAAATCTCCGAAATTGCTTAACCTGACTCAGTTTTCCCTGCTTGAGACCCTTACCTTCCGCCATGGTACACCTTTATGTACCCCTCTATGTAAAACAGTTACCCCGTCAAATTCAGTCTTTATACAGAGCGCAGGGAGGACTTTCCCCTCAGTAGACTTAACCAATAGGATGTCTCCAATGTACGGACAATTATCCATGAACAATCGCCCCTATCTCCATCATATTATGAATTCCATTCCCTAATCACAAATTGCTTACACTCCGCAAACTCCGTCAATTTTCTGATTATAACCGCTTTATGATAGCTAAACGTTTCTCCAACCTCATCAGGAGTTCCGTTTTCCATGTAAATCTCTTGCAAATAATAAGTGTTGTCCTCTTTAACAAACCACAAATCATAGCATTTCTCGTGACCTTCAGCTTCAATGAAGAATATAGTAAAAACTAAACCATGCTCAAGCTCATCAATAATACGCTCCAACTTCTCCACTCACTCCACCCCCAAAGCTTTAAACACCGCATCCTCAGCCGTTTGGTAGAAAATAATATTGAAGCAACCGATCAGTTCCGAAGGAACGGTTCCGAGATCGACGGCCGATGTAATGGGAATCAATACTTTTTTGGCGCCGCTGTCAAGGCAGACCTGGAGAGTATTGGCGAGTTCCTCTACCTTGATGATCGTGCCGCCGATGCTTAAGCCGCCGAGGATAACGGTGCTGCTAAGTATCGGCTTGTTCAGAGCAACAGAACAGATAGCAACAACCGCAGGTAAAGTCAGATATTTGGTCATACCAATGCCATTTAGATCCTGAACATGCATCAGGTAATCTTTCGTTGTTGTACTGAATAATCCGCTGATATTTCGTCCATTCGCTTTCAGATATCGGTAAGCAGTATCCACAGCTTCTCTTGCTTCACGATCGGAACCGATCCCGGTCTTTTCAAATTTTCCGGTTCCTGCCGTCATCTGTGTCTCCAGTTTGTACACGCCGATCATCCCGGACTTGCCATGCGATACGGTATAGACATGTCCCGGTTTATTCATCCCTTCCGGTATCAGCTTGCCGCCTCCCTGCTCAGGAACAGAGACGTATTCTTCATTAAATGATTCCTGATCGATATAGGAGAAGTTCACGTCATAGAACTCCATTCCACCGATCTTTTTCAGCTGCTCCTTCACCCGGCGGCGCATTTCAAGCGCAAATCGGAGTATCTCCTCCACATTTTCTTTCGTAAAACGCCCGTCGGGATGGACCAGTTTGATCAAACCGGAAACGGTCTTCCTTACGGCAATAACATCGCGTTGGTTCAAATTGTTGCCCAGTTTGAAGTACTTATCAAATGCATCGCCATAAGATATTTTGCGCAGTTCCCGCATCATTTCCGCGAAATAGTCCGTAATAAAGCCATAGTCGTTCGTAAAAAACTCCGGCCGATATTTCGGGATTTCCCACCCCGGAATGTAGCAATGCATCCGATCCAGGAATGCGGTGTCATTCGCCATGGCAGTCGGAAACGGATCAAATAAATGCGATGTTTTCAGGATCACGTCTACACTTTGATTAATATTACCGACAAAAGTCATCGAGGCATAGGCATTTTTCTCTTCTTTGCCGCGGGCAAACGAACCGGACGCCATGTAGTCCTTCATGATCTGAATTCCATCCTGATCCTTGAATTTGATTCCCGCCACCTCGTCAAAAGCGACACAATCCCATAACCCGACCAAACCCACCGTCTTGTTCCCCATATTGTAGAACAAATTCGCTACCGTCGTCTGCCCCCCGGAGACCAAGATGCTGTTCGGACTGATCTCCTTATAAATGTGGGACTTGCCCGTACTTCTTGGCCCCAGTTCACACAGGTTATAATTGTTCTCGATCATCGGAACAAGTCTGGCCAAATGCAGCCATTTCACCCGTTTCGTGAACTGGGACGGCTCCATGCCCATACTTCTCAGGAGCACATCAATCCATTCTTCATCAGAAAAATAGCTTCTCGCTGCCTTGACTTCTTCCAAATCCAGACTTGGCATTTGAATCGGGTCGAGCTTTCGAATGATGAACGGGCAACGGTTCTTATCCGCTTCGTCATAGAAATACTCCATCTGAACTATGCACCAGATCCCACCTGCAAGTAGGCGCTCATACTGGGAGACATATTTCTCCCCGATCGGTACGTTTCCAATTCCGAGATTGGAAAATTCGGCTTCGTATACGTCATTCTTGTAATTCAACTTGACTGATACTTTATCGATCACCGTGTAACTGCCCTTTTCCCGCAGCTTTGAAATGATTTTCTGTGCTTCATCCGGGCGAACATAATTCTCCGCCAAAATGCTCTTCACATTGCGAACACCGGCTTCAATCTCCTCCTCATCCATGGAGGAACAGTACATGCCGAGCAAGTATTCCAGTACATATACCGGAACGTTGGCGCCTTCTTTGATTTTCTTGGTTAAATCTTTACGGACAATTTTGCCGGCAAAGTAAGTGTTCAACTTGTCGATGAGCCCGAATTCACCTTCTAATCGGCCAGAAATTTCATTCATCTTGATCCCCTGCCTCACACATTAAATCCAAAATCATTGGCAAACGCAACATCCATCACTACGGGATGCCGAAGCACTTCAACATTTTTATCATCAACCGCGATGAGATAATATGGCTTTGATTTGTCATAAAGCTGGTTTTTGAAATTAAAACGCAGACGGAACATCCGCTTATGCGGTTCGGTATCTTTGCTATCCGCAACATAAGTGTTCTCGTTCGATATTTTCTCATTGTCCTCGGATACAAAATAGAGTTTGTAGGTCATTCCTTTTACGACATCGCTGACCGGATCCGATTGAATAAAATCCAGCGTGGTAATCAAATTTGTAATCTTTTGCACCATGCTGACGAGCATAATCTGAACAGGGCGGGTTTCCTTATGCCCCTTCTCGGTCTTGACTTGAATCACCGGAACAATCATCTCCTGCGGCGAAGACCCGCCATGAACATAGTTCTGGCCGCCGCCTGCGACTTTGAATACATGGGAACTGACCGGAACAGAAACAAACTTGGGATCGTCATGGCCAAGGACCATCCCCAGCGGCACGGAAATGATCCCGTCTTCCTGAACTGCGTTCTCCGAAATCATGAACCTGCGGTTCACGAATGCCTCTTTGCCGGTAACACCCGCAATCTTATCACTTTCCCGCAGCTTGTCCCGCTTATATATAAATCCGTGATCCGCGGTAACGATAAAATTCGTGGCGCTAACATCTTCGGTTAATCTTTTGATCAATCCAAATACCTCATCAATGGCTTCTTCACAAGCAAAAAACACTTCATTCTCCGTATTCAGCTTATCTCCTCGGGCATCGATCTGATTGTGATAAACGTAGATCACATCCATGCCGGCAAACAGCTGGCGTACCGCATCCCGTTTCATGGACTTGAGATCATCATACTGGACACAGCGGCTATTCGGGTTAACCTTCTGCAGTACAGCTTCCCTCTGCTTCAAATCGTCGCATGCTGCGCCATCCACCAATACACGGTAATCCTCGGTGATCTCAAGCGTTTTATGAGGAAGGAGCGACGCCATTCCCAGTCGGGTGTACGAGGGAAGTACACTCAACACGGCTGCCATCTCTGCCTTACATTTCTTATCATCCTGCAATTTACTCCACAGCGCCCGACCCGTTTCATAGCGCATCGCATCGGATATGATCACTACAACCCGATCTTTCGTATCCCGGATATATTTAGCGTAAAACTGGCGCTGCAATGGAAGAACGGACACCAGTTCTCCATGAGACCAACCTGCATTCCACTTGGGAAGAAGGGTGCCTAAGTACTCGTTGCTGTAAATGTTCTCCACCAAATCACGCAACGCTTCGAATTCTACGTTGTCTTCAATCCGGTCATAACAAGCGTAGAAACAACGATAATAAGAATCCAACCGATGATCGTGTCGAATATATTGATTCACGATTTCGTGGACATCATTTGAGCAATTGTAGTTCGCATGCCCAATCAGATGCCATGCCTGACTCAATAGCTCATAATGCAGTTTATAAATATCGCCGAAATGCATTTTCATTCGCTGCTCGCATAGCTGGGGAATCGTCAGACTGCCCAACTTCGCGCCTGAGTCTTCAGACAATAAACGTTCTGCAATCCAGCGGATAAGAAACCGATCAATGACCGCGAAGGTTTCACAATCGATCAGGACCTCCGGATCTAATGAAGCAAACTGCTCTTTCATCCGAAGGGTTTCGGCCACATGACCGGAAAGCTCGCGATAACGTTCTCGATAAAGCACACTATTCATCAAATTGTCCAGGAAAGCAATGATGTTGCCGGACTTATAGGAAACCAGGCTTACCCAAGTCTTAGGCAGCTCACCTTCCATATAACGATCCGTATACGTTATGAACAACGTATGGACCAGCTTTTCCAAACTTGGATCCGAATCGGTGTAACCGAATTGTTGTTCACATAGCCGCCAAAAAGCGGGCAGAAGATCGTATTTATCGAACTCGGCCAGAAACTTGTTCTGCTCCAGGTCATCATCCGTAAGCACAACCCGAACTACCTCCTCGAAAGAAGCGGTCCGGGTTTTACAACAAGCGCTCATTAATGCGATCTCGATGACATCCTCTGTGAAATTTTCAATCTCGAGGTCATAGAAGCGCCGGGTACGGTCTTTAGCTCCGAAAAATTTGATATATTTCTGGATGACCGGTTTGTACTTCTCATCAATGCCCAGATCCACAGCGAGCAAGGAAGCACGATCGGCATGAAACTGTTTGGAATACTTGATCGTATCGGCCAAATGATTGTCCCTGACAGGCGGCTTCGGAAACGGGGCGTAAACGAGGTAATTTGTCGTCCGATCCAACCGCTCCAGAAAATATTTCGTATAGAACTGGTTGTCGGGCTCCAAACGATACACCTTGGCATTTTGTAGCTCAAGCGCATCAATATCCTCGGAAAATTCCCCTTGGTCATCGTACCAGAACACCAATTTTCGGGTATCTCCCGTAAATTCATTATTTAATTTATCCGCAATTTGCTTCAAATTCAGTTCAGCCATGGCTCTGCTCCGTTAAGTTAGTTGTTGTCTTTATCATACATTCGTGGTAAAATGAAGATACTAATAAGGCTTCAAGAGGCTGATGGCAATCCACTCCGTGGGTTCGGCGTCAGTCTCTATTTATTTTCAATAAAGTCGTAAATCGTAAGCAATCTCCTCATCGAAGTCGACAGACTTCTAATCCCATCAGCCTTAAATTTCTCCAACTTCTCTTTTAAATACGCTCCTACTTCCTGCTTGTCCAACTTTAGCGCATTATAAGCAATAAGATCGTATTCTTTATCCGGCTTCAGTTGTTGTTCCAAAATTTCCGTTAACGAATCTGCCTTGATCCGGTTGGATGGATTAATTGAATCCAAACAAATTTGCGGACCGGTAAATTTCGCCATTCTTTGGTTAATTTTTTCGATTTCAACGGGGTGAAGATTGGTTTTATCCAAATCAATTCCCTCAACATATTTAATAAACGGAATCCGCGAATTGCTGTTTTGACTCGCAATAAAGCGAAGCGCAATATCGGTATGGATGGAACAGCCGCCGAAGAAATAATCAAGCAAATAAGTGAGAAGGTCGGGCATCTGAAAGATATAAGTGGTATCCCCTAAAGCAACAACCAGTTTTTCATCGCCAATTCGCTTCTCGATATCTTCCAGTTCTTCAGGTGATACCAAGAGTGTGTTTAGACTTCCCTTTTTGCCTCGATCAAGGATCAGCTGCTTAATAACGTGTTGGTATTTCCGCACTTCCGAAGGATGGATCCCTTGATCAATCTCAGACAGAATTTCATACAGCAGTTTATAGTTATCGGTTCGAAGTACCGTGTACTCACAACCTAAATCCGTATCAAAAAAGGTCTGTTCGACAATCCCCGTCTGACCTTTCTCCCATTCCACAATGATAATTTTTGAAGCTAATCGTTTGAGTTCTTCTTTCGACAGCGACGAAGAAAAGTCCCGCAATATTTTCCGTACATTCCCATCGGTCAACGAATAGCCAAAGAAGATAATTGGTGAATGCAGGAGCAACGAAATAATTTTGGCGCTGATGAGAATGGAATTTTTCGAAAACTGCTCATAATCCGCTTTAGAGATTACGATCGATTTCGGATTTTTTGCACAACCATGTATTTTATATATTTCGGCCCATCCATAGGTGGATTCAAAGAACCCCTTTTGGCCGATATATTTTTTCATACCAAGGGGATTAACCGAATTAACGGAATCCTCAATAAAGGTATCATAGTTTGTTGTAATCACAATTTGTGTTTTATTCAAGAAGGTTTTAAAGGACGCATACTCCTCTTCCATCCCGGTCTTTACCTGGTAGGATGAAAATTGATGAGCAATGGCCATTTTAAACGGCGAGAGATCAAATTTGTAGGCTTTCTCGGTATCAAACCCTGGAATTTCTATTTCCTGATTAAAGAACTTTTCGTTAAAACGGTCTTCAATCTCCGATCCGGCTTGAATATTCGTCAGGAAATCCACATCATATTCCGTGTCCGAGGTTGTTTCTGACATGTGTCTTTTCAGTGTACCCAAGAATCCGTAGAAATCTTTCCCCGTGTTTAATTGGTCCCAGAATTGTTTGAGCAATTCCTCCCATCCTGGAAAGGATTGAAGATATCTCCTCGACATTCCGGAACCGATAAACACAATCGGGTATTCATTATTTCTCTTTAAAAGCTCTAATGCGACACTCATCGGAACACCTCCATCAACCGAACCTTGTTCTTAATACATTCGATAAAAGTTGGCGTCCTCCTGTCGGATTAGAGCTCTTAGTGACTAGATCTTTGCTAAAATTTCGTACTTTTTGCCATCCCCTGCCGTTTGCACCTTTTCATAATTGACTTTGACCCCGTCATCCAGATCAATTTCTATTCGGGCAAGCGCCAGATGAGCAATTTTCTCATCGTATTCTTTCGTTTCCTTCAACTGCTTGGTCAGCTTTTCTTTCCGTTTCGTTGCCGCTGCAACCTCACGGGCATTACCACTGTTGTCGATTGTCTCCTGCATTCGAGCAATTTCACTATCGTAAACCCGCTGCATCCGGTGCAAATAGTCAATACGCAGATTCCCGATCGTATCAGCATTATACCGATGCATGTATACGAGTGCTTTGAAGCCATCCGCTTTGCCGCTGTCAAACAGCCAATAAATCGGCCGCTTCTGATAAATTTTGCAATGATCCTTGTAGAAGTCCTTCAGGAAGTAGTTTCGAATCACCTCACGGGATGTGTTCCCTTTGTTGCCTAGCGCTTTTGCGATGAAATCAAGATTTTCCTCCAGCGTCTCTTCTCCAAACGTCTTCTTGAGAAAGGCACAGAACAGACCTACAATATCATCCTCAAAATACTCCTCATCCGTAATAGGTATCACATTATCCTTATCCGGAATGAAGGTCTTGTATTTGCTACTATCCCACTCCCCGCCTGCATAGGCTAGTCCATCCACATCCAGGCTGTAACGGCCGAACATGCAGCCGACGGCATAGGAGAGGAAGGAACGGACATCGCGGCCGAGATCAGCTTTGCGGATGGTGATATCTTTGTCGTCCACTTCTGGGGTGAGTTCGTCTTGAAGACCGTAAATTTCGATGAAAATTCGGTTGAGTTCTTCTTCGTTATTTTTCAATTTTACAAATTGACTTCTAGTAAAGTCTTCCCATGACATATAAGCTGTAGATATTTGCTTTGATGTTTTGAAGAATAGTAACGGGTGCTTCGAAAAATCCCAACTCGTTTCAAAAAAATTCCAATCCATTTTTGAAATTTCGATATTACTCGCAACAATATTTTCAACATGTGGTTTGTGTGATTCGTTAAAGATTACCGGGAAATTCGCTATATTACCTGGTTTACAATCAATAGTCGGCGCAAGAATGAGAATAATTTCTTGTGCCACCTTAGTGTTCATTAAGCCTAATATATAATAGAGGAGTTCACTTGGCAGATAACAGCCAGGACCTTTGTTATTATACAGAATATCATTTCCAACACACCGCATTGAGAAAGCACCAGAAGTAACGTAGGTCCATGTAATAGCATCAGAATAAAATAATTCTGAATTCGAAATTGATGCACCGCTTGATTTTTTTAAAATCTCACCATTAGCTCCCCAGGCAACTAGATATTCGAGATTTCCATACCATTTCCTAAATGCCCCCCCTTTAGTTATCTTATGCCACTTACTTAAAGGATCATCATTTGGAAATAGAACAGAATTAATAAGACTAACTTCGAACCACAACCTTAAATACTTGTCGTTATCACCAGTTTTTATACCTTCAACTGATTGACCAATTTGTCTTACTGAGAATCCACTATCAAAGCAACGAAACATTGCCGGAGTCAACCAATAAGCTATAGGAATCCCAGGTATTTTATTGAATAATGCTTGATCTGCTTCGTAGTGCCCTACACCGTCAAAGAACATCTTCTCTTTTTCAAGAACGGAATCCACAGATCCCTGTTTTAGAAATAATCGACGATAAATCGCCTTAAATTTACTTATTTTAGATTTTTTAATTATAAATGCTGTTGTCCCAAAATCGGAGCCAAAAACACCTCTTCCTAAGTGTAACATATTATAAATCGTACTAATTGAAATTATCTTTTCTCTTAATCCTTCATAAGTAGAAAGAAACATCCAAACTGGGATATTAATCATTGCTGAATAGCCACTACTTTTATTCATTGCTATTGACATTTCCATGCAAGCAGTGCTCAAATCAGACTTTGAAGCTGGGTAATTCCTCTTTAAGTATTCCGCCAGTCTTGGCCCCATACCACTGCTACCCATATACGGCGGATTCGTTACCACTACATCATACTTTTGTGCCATAGCGGCAGCAATCTGTACCAGTTGTTTCAACTTTAACTGCGTAATATCCAAATCAACGGTATCAGCTGTTACTTGACCATCCAAATAAGCCCGTTCTACAAACTCCTCCAACAAACCCCATTTCAGTTCATCAATGATCAAAATGGATCCAAATTCTTTTGCATCGTGCATTGTGTCGAGCAAGTACTCCATTTGATGCAAAGCCATATTTCGATCGGATTCGTCCATTCCAACGCCGAAGTATTTCAACTGTTCCCGGTTGATCCCGTTGCTTTCCTGGATCGCATAGAGATGGCACTTCGTTTCACCGTTCAAGATGCGGCGGTTGTATTGTCTGGCCTTCATCATGACGGCAAAATAAGCCAAATGATAGGCACGTTTGTCGATGTCGAGACCATACAGATTATGTTCAAGTATACTTCTGGCCGCGTCTCGCTGGCTGTAGCCATAACTCTCGTAGATTTGCATCAATACATCAAAAGCGTAGACCAAGATGTGCCCGCTCCCCATACAAGGGTCGATCACCTTGATGTCTTCCGGTTTGATCGTTTTATATTGCTCACGAATTGCTTCCAGCTGTGCCTGCACCTCGGGCTCTTGCTCTGCTTCGTCTAAATAGTACTTCCATCCGGCCCGGAGCTCGTCATTGGGATGGCCCTCCAACCAGAGGCGGCCGAGACTGTTCTCGACCATATAACGTACGATCCAATCTGGGGTAAACAGCTGGGTCGCTGCAGGAATCCGCTCTTTTGTGATCTTGACGTTCTTTTTGAGCAGGGCAAAGGTTTCGTCTTTAAGTTCCGTATTGTAATACTGATACAACCACCCGATAATTTCAACCTGACCTTCCTCTTTCACGTCGAAGTCACTCTCGGGGATATCATGCACCAGATGATAAACAACGCCTTCTTGATCCGTGAAAGACACGTTGAGTAGCAGCTCGGTATAGTCGCTCGTTTGCTCAAATAATTCGGGCAAGACGGCGTTCAAGGCATTACACTGCTTGATAAACAATATTTGAAACAGTTTGTCCAGTTCATTGTTGTTTTTCAGCTTGATGATCTGTTCCTTTTCATCCTGGCTAAACTCCAGGTCCGCATCAAATGGCGAAGTGACCAGATCCGGTTCGATTTTACCGTTGCTGTCCGACGAGAGCACGCGTACCCGTGACGGAAGATAATCGTTCACCTCCATGAAACGAACCGCAATTAGACGATTGAACCAGGTATAGGCGACTTCTTCTATCACATTGTTATACGCGGACTTATAATCAGACCGCTCCATTCTCTCTTGAATGACTTCGGCCAATTTTTTGCGCTGCTCAATTTCAATGCCGCTGATTGAATAAGGTTCCTTTGTGCCTATATCATAAAACTCGACATCGCGGGTAGACTGGGGCAACGGGGATTTCATCTCCGTGTCCGTAATCCCAAGCAATCCGGCTTTATATGAAATTTCCGCGATCAGCTTTTTGCGGGCCCAGATCGCAAAGTTCTTGATGGCTGTCTTGTTCATTACATGCTGCTCCTTTTAAAACTCAATATTTACAATCGTGTTCTCTTCCAATTCTTTTAAGATCCTCTGTTTTAGTTCAGCTACATACTTCTCGACATCCTGTGGCGATTCAATTTGCCAGGAGGCGGAGAGACTGACCGATTTAATGCTGATGTTCTTTCTTTTCTTCAACTTTGGCTCCGGAACAGGTTTTGGAATTGTATGCCCTTCGGATTGGTCCACAACCAGCTTAGATTGTTGTTCCTTAACTCGGTCAAGGGCGATCAATTCATCTTTACGAGCCAATTCATTAAGGAGCCTCACCTTCAAGGCATCCGCTTCGATCTTAATATTTTGCAAGGTCGCCACATTGTTGCAAGTTTCCGCTTTTTCGGAAATTTCTTTAAATAACATGAGGAAACGCGGCATAAACTGGTCTTTGTATTCCTTTGTCTCCAACACTTCGAATACTCTCTCACGCGCATCATCAATCGCCGCTTTCACGGGAACAACCATCTCTTCCAATAACCCGGCATATAGCTCGGCAAAACGGTCCAGCAATTCCGGAAGCTTCGGAATATCTCCGTATGGGGCTTCCTTCCTCAAAATTGCTTTTATATCAGATACCACTTGCTCGACTTGTTCATGAACGATAAACGTTTTACTTTGGTCATAAATGCTTATCAGGTTCAATGCCTTCTCATAGATCGCCCTCTGTTCACCGCCAAAGAACAGCTTAACGGGTTCAAAGTCCTCAGCAAAATCGAGCAATTCTTCCCGTTCAGCATGAATTTTCTTGTAGAACTCCAACTGGAATTCCACTTGCAAAATCGAGCGCAGCAAGTTCTTACCTTTAGTAACTACGTTTCTGCCAGGAAAAGACTTTGACTGGTACATAATTTCAAACTTGTCCAGTTCATTCAGCAAATTGCGGCTGTACGTCTGGAAACTGCGCATTAGAGCATCGTCATCCTCATGGCTAGCCGAAGTACCGAACAGCTCTTTCATCACTTCGCGAACCGACTTCTTTAGACGCTCATCCGGCTTTTCCCGTTTTTCGGTCAGTAGCTTCTCAACATACTCCCGCTTCGTAATATAACGAACAATTTCCTCATCCGACTTATTAAACAAGGTCACGTTGGAACCGTTGACCGTAAAGGAAATATCGCCATTCTTGAACAATTTAGCTACAAGCCATTCGACATCATCTTCCACAAAGCCGTATGGAGCTTTCATAAAGCGATCCATCAAGCTTTTCATCGACGTCTTCATGTGCATCGAAGAATTGGTGGATATATAACTAAGCATATCATTCAACGCATGCTGGTTGGGCTCTGTCCCATTTTCCAGGGACAGAGCCATCTGATCGGAGCTTTTAAACAAAGCGCGAATGTTGGCTTCGCTCATGGCTGTATCGACATAGGATAGTTTATGGTAGACCGTATTCACAAGCCGTCCCAACGCTTCATTGATCCGGGAGGAGACCTCCTTGGAACCAATCTGGGACTTATCCCCATTGACATAAATATCCGCCTGCTTCAGAGCATCTGTCAGGAATAACTTAGCATTTTCGTTCCGTTTCCGCATTTCATCTCTCTTTGCTTCCTTGATTTGGTCAAATTTAGGCAAGGCGCTAGTAGTATTCAACCGCAAATATTTCTCAATTTGCAGGGCACGACGAGTTTCATCTAGGAAAGCGGAATCGTTTGGCAACACGACAAGAACTTCTTTTTGTTGACCGGACATGATGCGAAGTGTCGTTTCATCATCGCCGAAATCAGAGTTTGGCGTAAGAATCCGAACTCCGATATCATGGTTCTGATTCGCTTTATAAGGCCGATCATCAATCACTTGATTGAAGGCAAAGTTGTACCTGCCGTTAAAGGCGGGATAGCGGTACTTATTTTCCTTTAAAATATCTTCAAACACCAATTCCGACACCTTGCTGATGACCTCCGACATTTCCACATTCAAATGGTCAATTTCCTTGTTGATTTCCTGCTCTTCATCCGTCAGAAATACGTAAATATCGCCGTTCTTTTGAATCAGAGTCTGGCTGGACAATACTTTCAACGCTTCCTCTACTTGCGCCTTCAACACGATTCTGTCCGTATCGATATCGGAAATCATCAAGCTGGTAATATTATCGATATTAGCTGTAATTTCCTTGACGTACTTAATCATAAACAAGGTCTTCAGTACATTGACCGCAAAACACTCTTCAAGCTTGTCCGGATTAATGATTTCATTATCCATTGCCTTGCTGATGACACCCTTATGGCTATGATCAAGGAATTGATGCAGGGCATCATAGAACAGGTTAAACGGGACAAGCGTCCCTTCCGCCCGTTCCATCAATCTCATCGCCGATTCCTTAAACAAGGCGATCATCGAGCGCTCGCCCTCAGCGAGGTGTTTGCCCGAAGCACCATGAGTCCGAATCGAAGTGAGCACGCTCCCTAACAGGTTAAACTGATAGGGAATAAACGGGTAAACTGTCGAAAAATCCTCATCATCGGTATAAAGTTTTTTCTCAACCCCATCATTGAACACGATCAAGTTCTTAATAATGGTTGCCTTTTGTTTGTAGAGCGGTTTTAGCTTCTGATCAGCTTCCGTATTTTTCTCCAAAATTCTCTTCTTGATCACTTCATCGACATTCGCGGACGACAAAGACAGGCGGGTATCAAACCTGCCCTGAATTTTGGAGAAATCATTGCCCTTCGTCCTCGTTATGGAATCGATATCCTGCTGGCTGGTAACGACGATCCAGACTTTTCCCTTACAAGCTGTCCCCAAGTCCTCAGTGACAGTTTGCAAATTCAGCATCAGTTTGGAATCATCACCAATGTATTGCCCGATCTCATCGACTAGAAATACAATATGATGGTTGTTGCCCCGGCGCTCGATGTATTCCTTTACGAGACGAGCAAAATCATCAATGCTGATATTGTAAGGTTCGATCGCTCTCTCGCACCAGTTGCGCGCTGCTGCTTCGCTCATAAAGTTCATCTGGACCAATACATCGACAATGCTATCCTGGATGAAGTCAAACTTGTGGCGGGAGGTTTCCCATGGTCTACCGTAGTCCGCTTCAAACAAACGTTTGAATTCATCATAGCGTCCAACTTCAACCAACTGTCTCTCCAGATCCGCCAAAATCGGAATCGATCCGCAAAATCCCTGCATTTCATTAAATACCTTCAAAAAGACGGAGACAATCGCATCCTTGGACTGCTTTCCCGACATTTCGCTCTTGGAGTCAATATTGAATAGGACAACATCCGTCGGGACGCTGGTGGCAAGCTTCATATCTGCCAAGACCATCGGATCCGTAATTTTATGGTCTTCGATAAAATAATCCAACGCTTTCTTACCTTCGACCTCTCGATTTTCAAGCAAATAGGAAAGAATTTTCAGGAAGTGAGATTTACCGCTTCCGAAGAAGCCGGAGATCCAGACCCCCATTTTGTCCGTGTAACCGTTGATCCCCTTTTTGTAACTGGCAAAAAAATCCGCAAAATGTTTCTGCAATTCCCTCGTAACGACGTATTCATCCAGCTCCTGCTTGACGTTGGCCTCATCGCCTTGTCCGACTTTGATAACCCCTTTAATATCTCTGTCGATTTCCCTGATAAACATGTCCTGTATCTTCATTGGTTACCTCTCCCTGTTTATTCCACGAGCCTAAACGCCCTATAGTAATTGTCGTCCTTGATTTCCGAGAAAAGTACGAGTTCCTGCCCATCATAGGTTCCCGGGAAAAACATCACCACCGGCACGTGATCCACGGACTGGTGCAGGTTGTTCAGTACTTTGTGTGAACGGAGGAGTGGATAGCATTTGCCAACCCCGGTCAGAAAAACAACCGCGTTCTGCGGGGTTCGTTCCCGGATATGCTGAACAATCACGCTTGCATCATCGCTGATTTGAAGCAATCGCCCAACGGACTCCACGATCCGCTCTATCCCTTTCTTTTTCTCGAACCGAAAGCAATCTTCCATGAAATCTTCCTGCTCCAACGTGTCGATAATGATGTCATACAAATCAAATACCAACAATTCAAAGTCATGGTAAGACTTTGAATATTTCGCCTCCATATACCGGGTCCATTCTCTAATAACCATTTCCTGCTCTGCCGGATAATCAAATACGTAGTAGCCGACTTCATTTCCCAGACCTTTATTCTGGCGAAAGCTCGATTCTTTAATAATCCCCTCTGCTTTTTCCAGCCGTTCCTGAAGACTTGCCATTATCTCACTCCTGTCAGTGCGTGTATCATCAGGTCCATGCCATGTTTTCTAAGCCATGCTTCCAATTCAGGATCCAGAATGGGTTTAAGTATTTCTCTGCTCCCGGGAGCTCGACCCGTCAGACCGGCCTCCATCAGCATCGTCTTGTAGCACCTTCCAAGGCGTTTCAACGTATATTCCGTCCAAGTAGCCACTTTGTCGCTTTGGAGTTGTTTCTCCTTAAAGAAAATCCGAATATCGATGTCTGCCAGTTCATGGCTTCCGACAATCATCTTCTCCCGAACGACCTCATAAACAAATTCAAAAAACAATCGATCTGTCTGCATAATAGCTACCAAGGTAATCAGTTTCTGGGTCGACACATCACTTTGCTCGAACAAAGGATAAATGGAAGGGTCTAAACTGGCTGCCCGTGTGGCTATGGTATTCATAATTTGCGTAGCTCTTTCCTGAGTTGGAGCCGCAAAAATATTCTGTTCCTTATTCAATGCCTTAATATCCGTTAATGTCATTCCTTGATCCAACAGGTGAACCACCTTGCGAAATTCGGAAAACCAGAACGATTGTTTTACAGTTCCTGCGCTGTATTCGGCTATTCGCTTCATTGTTTATTTCACCCGTAGCTTTCATTAGTTTTAGGGAGAATTCCCTGTCTGTACTATGTATTAAAGATACCACATTTGTCGTCCTTCCTTAATAGTACATACTAACTTGTAGCAGAAAGCTTGGCGTATAGAAGCTAACAAAAACTGCAGAGAATAATTATTAAATCTCCTTCATCAATTCATTCGCAAGCCCATCCACACATGCATTCCCTAAATTCAAATCCAATAAAACAATCCGCACCTCTACACCATCACCACTATCAAAGCGGATAGCCTGCTCAATTCCATTCAGTTTTGGAGTCCAAGGATATATTAAGTATACTTTGTTTGCCCCGTACTTTTTGCCATATACATACGCCTGGTACATGTCCGCTTGCGAGATGCCGTAGTCGGCCCCCTGGGATAGAAGCTTCCACTTCGTGTCCAGCACGATGGTGTTGGATGGTCCATTGACCACAATGTCCGGTTTCAGTTGAAACCTTGGCGGGTTGTCAAATAACCGATACGATCGATCTTGTGTTTTCACATGGATACGAGGATGATTGAACCCTTTTTTCAATAGGCCGGCCACGTAACGTTCGAATACTTTTTCCATCGGAAACAACAACGCATAGGCGACACTACCTCCTCGAAATTGAGTGAAACTTTGATCGGCCAAGAATAGACGGCACCACTCCAAAATTGTCTGATAATCTTTCATATTACGGTCCGTCGATATGCTAGCCAAATCCCTTTCAATCTGCACAGAATTCTCGATGTTATCGAACGCTGCCAATAGAGAATAGAGGTCCTTTTGGTTCATTGGATTTCCCGTAACCTTAACCAGTAATTCCATCGTGGTCTTAATCAGTCGATTTTCCGGTCGATTCAGACTGAACTCGTCATATTCGATATAGAAGCGTTCTTTGTGAGCGGCATTGTGCTTTATATGCTGGGAGAAAAGAAGCTTTCCCTTGTAGAAGCGCTCATTGTCCTGGTGCGCCGAATAATCGGATCTTAAGCCCCGTTTGACTAGTGAGCTAGCCTCTTCAATGAACATGCGGATGAAAGTGTCCAGCACGTGGTTTTTCTCCGTGCTAAGTCCGGTCGAACTAAATTGTTTATTCGGTATATCCTTAATGGACCTCAACATACCGGTAAAAATGCTCTTCGTTTGCTCAATTGAGCTTTCCTTGTCGCGGTTATATATTTTCGGCAAAATTTCAATTTGAGTACCATCGGCCATGGCAATCACGCCTACATGGTTTTTGGCGCTAATAACTTTGCCAATCCCTCTCCTGCTTCCCACGGTCATCAATTCCAGAGCATCCGAAGTATCGCCTGTCCCTCTGTTTTCCAGCACAAAACGTTCCAAGCGATCAAAGGCCGGCTCAGCAATACACTGAAATCCTAGTGGAATCCCGTCTGGATTTTTGCATAAAGTTCCGTATTCCTTTAATGTAATCATGTCCATCGTTCTGCCCCTATGGAGTCGATACATGCTCATAACGCACTTAATCCAGGTTGTTGTGATCGTATATTTTTATATAGGATCCCAACCGGAGGAATGCATCTCGCTGGATTTTATAGGCAATATAATCTTCCAGGTCCACTTCGTTCAAATTGCCGAATAGCCCTTTCACGTCAACTTTGTCAACGACGATAAACTGTTCGGACTCCGGTTTATTGTTATCCCCCAACACTAGGCGAATCTTTTCATAATTGTCGTAGAAATATTCCTGAAGTAAAGGAATGATCGTATGCTCGAACAGATGTCTCAATTTTTCAATTGTAGGATCTTCGTACAAGCCCAAAAAGTACGCATGCCCTAAGGTATGCTCCCGATCATACAATGCTTCAATTCTCCGGTTCATCGTTTTCAGCATCTTAGCCAGATTCAACAGTTCCCCAGCGATCTCAATTGAAGCAAGATTACCGGGATCCGGCATCATTTCGGCAAATGAAAACCGTCGTCGTAACGCCGTATCTAAGCGTGATATGGATCGATCCGCCGTATTCATAGTAGCGAGTAGATATACATTACTTGGAACGCCAAATGGTTCCTGGGAATATGGGAGCTCCAGTCTGATTTCTTCCGGCATTCCTATACGTTTTGAAGGCTCAATAAGCGTAATCAATTCGCCGAATATTTTGGAGATATTGCCGCGGTTAATCTCATCGATGATAAAGACATAGTTGTTATTGTTTCTCTGGATAACCGATTTCACTTGCCCCTGGGAGTGTTTCTCCAAGATCGACAGTACGTCCGACAAAGATATTCGGTTCAAGCGATATACAGAACCCAGCGTCATTACTTTATTTCCGTTAAGCTCCAGGATATTCTCCCGGATATCCTTAACAAGCCAGTTTACCTTTCGGGTACGTTTATAGTCTCCTAGTTCTTCAAGCCATTCATACTCTCCGTTGACCACGCCAATCGCATCGATAGTCTCTTCGTCGTAGAGAATGAGAACAATATCCCCCTTTCTCATCTCATCCATAAATCTGGAAAGAATCTGCTTTCCCCCGAACTGACTGTAATCAGTCTCTTCATTCACGCTCTCGCCGTAAGTATCCCACCCGATTCGAATTCGATTATTCGCGAAGCAATCCCGTTTGACAGGATTATCTTTGGATCCACCCAGCGAAACTTTCCATATCGTTGGTTCTTTACGAATACCATAATCATTGGTGGCCTCGACAATAGGTTTTTGGGCTGCTTCGCAAAACTTTTTGAAAATTCCTGGTACAATTTCGTAAGCTATTTCTCCATTTCCAGATTCCGTGTCCCCAGTCGACGAGATTTTGGGCTTGATCCCTTCAATAAATTCTTCGTAACTGTAAGATTGGTGAAATGTCGTAAAAACAATTTGGCCATTTACTTTATATTCTTCATAGCGTTTCTTGACGGGATCATACCCTTCGGTCTCAACTTCTTGAAGAATGACGTGAAGAGGCTTATTCTCAATGATCGAGACTGCATAAAGCACGGTATGATAAGTTTTACCGGTCCCGGGAGGGCCGTACAAAATGATGTTTTTATCAAGCATCCGATAATCGTTTAGGGTACGGTCTACTCCGGTATCCTCGCGGCCGCTCTCTTTGCTTTCTCCGTATATAAGTCTGTTCGCCCGTTCCTTCAGAAAATCCTCATAATATTCAAGGCTATATTGAAACGCTCTATTACCTGCTCTCTCGTTTACGAGATCAAAATTCTCGGCATTTTCCATAATAGATCTCAAGTGATGATATCGACTGGCATCCTCAATTTCGAACACGTTAGTCGTCTCAAGTACAATGTTAGACAACTTTGCTGGGGAAGTAGTTAATGCAGAGACATATGAATTAATCGTATTTTCCGAGTAGTGCTGCCCATTCGCCTTTTTCTTGCGTCTTAACCAATCGGTATACTCTTTTTTTAGCAATTTGACCTGGTCTTCCATAGTATGCACCCTTTCTTAGGTAATTCAGCAAACTTCCTTACGTGGGCGAGTATAAGAACTGCATTACTATCGCTTTAATGTTAGACCTTCGACAATCCTCCTAGTTCTTCCTGCCTATCTGAAAGAACTGATTTCTTCCCCACGCTTTTAGCCACACCTCTTCCAACCCCGGCGCTAACCCCACGATGGCCGTATCGTTCACAATAAACCGGATGACCCCACAAATATGCCGGCCAAACGTGTCGTAAATCCGACCGACGCTGCGATATCCTTTAGGGACGGTGTGCGGGCTGTTAGCGACATAGCCAATGGCCCCGATCGCCATCAGTTCCACCTTGATGGCTTCTCGATCATGCACGTTTTCTGGCTCCTTTATCAAATGAATAAGCTGGCCCGGTTTGAGGAAATCTGTACCGTAGTAATGTTTGGTGCCCGTGATGGCGACATATATCGGCTGAATCATTTTGTTCCCCCGCCCGGTGATCTTTTCTCGATATATTCCATAATACCTAGCCGTTGTGACGATCAGTTGTCAGCGAATATATGTTCTACGGCCTTGGCTTACTTATCTTTACGACTATCTTTTTCCTCCTACGGATTGAAAGAATGTCCACCTGTAACTGTGGAGTCAATTCCGTCCCACTGGAAATAGACTTCTTCCTCAGCCGGTCCTATCTCTTCTAGATACTCCATCAATTCATCCGAGTTCTCTTTGTCAAAATGGTATAAAAAATGAAAATACGCTTCGCCTGAAACGTGCTTGAGAGTAAAATGCTCCCCGTTAGCTATACAAAAGTTTCGAAAAACACCACAGTCATCAAAAATTGCGCAAAAATTCCTTATCGAGCCTCTCTACCATGCTACAATACGAACACCCATTCGAGACACCCTGCTGTCACTTAAGTCCCTATATACTTGCAGGCAACAAAGGCAAGAAGGAGCCGATAACTATGAAATACATCGTATTTGACCTGGAATTTACGGTCCTGCGTACGCAAAAACACCTGGCGGAGACGATCGAGATCGGGGCGATCGAACTTCAGGCGGACGAGCGCGGAATGCTGGACATGACCGATCTGTATCACACTTATGTGCTGCCGTCGCAAAATCCTCAGATCTCCAAGCTGACTACGGAATTTACGGGGGTGACCCAATCGAATGTGGATACCGCCCCTCTGTTTAGGGAAGCAATCGAATCGTTTAAGAAATGGTTAGGTGAAGACTATTATCTTTGCTCCTGGGGGCCGGACGATAAGTATCAGCTGGTGCGGGAGTGCCGCGCGCAGAAATTGGGTCTGGGATGGATCAGGAATTACAACGATATCCAGTTATTCTACACCCGGTTGAACGGAGCGGATATCGGCCAGAGGATGGGGCTGATAAAATCTCTAAAGGCTGAAAATATACCTTTCATCGGCAAACAGCATCATGCGCTCGACGATGCCTTCAATACGGCCAAACTGTTTAAAAAGATATTCCCCAAGCTTCAACTGGAGTACAACAACGCCGCAGAGGAGTCGCTGTTTGAAAGCAAGTTGGTTTATTCTACCGTAGAAAATGACGGTGGATATCATCCTTTCCGTGAACTTGCCCATTTGCTCAAAATTGCCCAGTAAAACCGGAAGGCCCCATGCTGTAAGGGGCCCCTTTTTTTGTGCTTATCTATAAGACTACATACTCATTCCCATGCAAAAAATACAATCCCTGCTCCTTCACCTTCAGGCCAAACGAGCGCTGCAGCTCCGTCGCATAAGCTTGGACTTGCGGCCGATAAAAATCGACAAAAAGCCCCTGTTGTCCGTCTTCGTAAATGTCGGTTTTAAAGTCGACGATGACCCAGCCGTCCTCTTCTTCAAACAGCAGGTCCACGACGCCCTTAAGCAGCAGTTCGGGGGCTTCGCCATTCCGTCCGACAACCCCCTCATCGCCAGCATTGTCATCATAATCATCGTCTCCATGATCGCCATTAACCCAAATATCGCCATCGCGATCATAATCCCCATCGCCGCCATCATCGGAAACGAAATCTGCATAAGCCTGTCCGTCCATCATCGTACGGAAAGGCAGCTCTTGGAGCATCGTTTTGGCGGCTAGCGCGCGCTTCCAAACCTGGCTTTCTTCCACAACCGCGAGCATATTCTTGACTTCCGGCACCATTCCTGAATCCAGCCCTTCTTCCGCAGCGATAACCGCAATATCGTTTTCGAGTTCGTCTATCGTACGGCGGGTGCCGAGCAGTTCTATCGAGCGGTGCACCGTACTGCCAAACGCCAGACCGCGTCCCTTCTGCGGCCTTGGCGGCTGGGTTCCTGCCTGTTTGGCCAGTTCCGTGACGGATGCGGTGCGGTAGGTTGGTGCAGTAAGTTTCTCGCGCAAGCGTCCGCCGCGGAACTCTGCTACGGCTTCATTGTCAACTCCAAGAAATTCACCGGGTAAGACCGGCTCCCACTCGATATCTTCTAGTTCGGGAGCTTCCCGCAAGCTTTCCGCAAAACCGCTCCACGGATCGATCGCCGGTTTGTCCGGATACCGGCTGATCACGAGCAGTTGCTTCGCGCGCGTTGCCGCGACGTACAGCAACCGCTCCTGTTCCGCGATCATAAACGCTCTTTCCCGCTCGGCAAGCTCTTGCCAGCCGGGGGGCTGTGCGATGATTTCCATCTGGTATCCTCTTCGGCGAGAGATGACGAAATAACCGAGCGGCTCCGGACCGCTGCGGTCGACATGTTCGGTGGCATCATGGTCCGAATCGCCGCACGGGCAAGCCAAAAACACCACCGGCGCCTCCAATCCCTTCGCTTTATGCAAATTCATCAGGCGCACCGCATCCTGCTGTCCGGCAAGCAGATGATTGCCTTCCAGACGGCCCTCCTCCGCTTGTTGCAACAATAACGCGGTTAATTCCATCCATCCTGCCGCCGCCCGTTCTTCGGTCTGAATTTTTTGAAGCAGCTGCAATAAGGTACCGGCCCGGCCCATTCCTCCTTGTCGCACTACCGCCAGCGGCAGTAAGCCCAAATCTTCCACGATCGACATCAAGGCTGCCCAGGCAGGAAGCGTTGCAACTTGCCCATAATATCCCGCCAACCGTTCCAGCGCCTTAAACACAGTCAGGGAAGTCGCCGAAACCTGCTCGCAATCCGGTAAAAAGAGATAGCTGAATGGAAAGCCTTCCATTTTGTAATGGTACATGGCATGGTCGCTAACCCCGAACATTCCTCGCAATACGGCCAACAAGGCGATTTTATCGTCCGGATCGCTCAGGCTTCGGGCCAGCAAGGCGAGCGTGCCGATTTCATCATACCCCGGAGCTCCGCCGGTAGTAACCGCAGGAACACCGAAAAGCTCTAAATAGTCGGCATACAGGGGGAGAAACTCCTTATGCTTTAGCAGGATGAGAAAATCCCCCGGAACCGCAGGGCGATAACGGTAACCTTCCGCCGCCCGTTCCTGAATGTGCAAATTCCCGGCGCAAGCCCAAGCGATATAACGGGCTATCCGTTTGGCGTCTGCCTCAGCGATGGCCGCTTTGCCGCCCGGCATTTTTTCGTAAGTCATGACCGCCGTACCATGCAGGGATTCCGGCAGGTGGTTAACCGGACTACCCTCCGGATTGCCTACTTGCGCCTCAACTGCGACACTCGCCGAATGACCCATCACCTGCATTTTCATCGCGGCACCCGCGGGATTCGCTACCGGCATCTGTATTGCGGCACCTGGCGGATTGGCCAGTTGAGTCTCCATCGCCGCGTAGGCCGCCTGATGCACCGTTTCCCGGCCGGGAAACCGCCGCTGGAATTCCGTATTCACAAATTCCCCGATCACATGAACCGAGCGAAAGTTTGCCCTTAACTGCACACACTTACCGCACCCGGCCAGTTTACTTTTGACAAAATTATAGATTGAAATATCGGCCCTCCGGAAACGGTAAATCGACTGCTTTGGATCCCCGACCACAAACAAGGAACCTGGTTTTGGCGTCATTTTTCGCCAATCCGTTTCATCCGGCTCGCTCCCGGTCAGCCGAAACATGATTTCCGCCTGAATCGGATCGGTATCCTGAAATTCATCGACGAATAAACGGGTGTACTTGCGCCCAAAGTATTCCCTGACATGCCAGTATTCCCGCAGCAGCCTGGCCGCCCGCAGCAGCAAATCCTGGAAGTCCATCACACCGAGTTGATTCCGTCTTTGCTCGCAATACCGGACAGCGGGGAGCACCTGTTCGATTAGCTTGGGGTACAAATGCTCCCGCCAGGCGCTTAGAAATGGAAAAAGTACTTGGGTCTGCCAATCTTGAAACCGCTCCTGAAACGCTTTTCCCATCGATTTATCCGTCCAACGATTTTGTACCACCTTGATGTTACGCTCAAACAGCAGTGCAAGCTGAAGTACGCGCTGATCCTCTTTGAGTCCGTGCAGCACGATCAACCGCTTACCGTCCTTGATCATTTTTTGCAAGCCGTCCCAGTCTTTTTCGGGTTGTACCGTTGGAATGTAAGGAAAGGCGGCTTCTATCAGATCCGGGAGCGACAAGCGGATGACATCAAAATCCGGTCTGGGGCTAGGGGTCGTTTGTACCTGAACGTCACGGTACCCGGACACTTTCCGGTATACCTCTTTCAAATCCTCCATGGGAATACGCCGTTCTTCCGGCTCGGTAATGAACAAAGCGTCTTCCCGGCTTCTCACCTGCAGCAGATACTCGTCCCAGCATTGATCCTGCAAAACCAGTGCTTCTTCTTCCTCCAGCTCGCGGAACATCGGGTCAATCCCCGCTTCGATAGGCCGTTCCCTAAGAAGTCTCACGCAAAAAGCATGGATCGTTCCGATATAACATTGGTCGATTTCTTGAATGGCCGCCTCAAGCCTTCCTAACTGCGGTTCTTTGGCGGTTCGAATCCGTTTCTCCAGTTCAAATCGGAATCGGCCGCGCAGTTCGTCCGCCGCCTTGCGGGTGAACGTAATCGCCGCCAATTGCCCCACTTTGGCTTTGCCGGACTCGATGTAGGCCAGCATGCGCCCAACAAGCGACGTCGTTTTACCGGAACCGGCGCCTGCTTCCACCAAGAAGGACGTATCCAGTTCCGTTAAAATCCGCTCTCGTACGGCTTGATCGTTAAGCATATCCGTTCACCTCTTTCCAGGCTTGAAGCTGTTCATTTTGTTCATTCTCCCATTTTGGTTTGACGCGTTCCGGCTGATTGCCGCAGACCGGCCGGTAAGGGCACCAACGGCAAGATTCGGCATGGGGTGTTGCCAGAAATACGCCCGACTCGATGGAGTCGAGCAAACGTTTCATCAAGGAGACAAGCTCAGGCTTGCGGTTTTGAATTCTGACCACTTCCTCGCCTTTTCCCCGTTCCGTCGGAAAATAATACGCCGATTCGGTTACTTTGGCTTCCGGATCCAAACCGGTTTGCCGAAGATAATGCTCCATTGCCACCGAATATAAAGCGTGCTGTAATTGCGTTCCGCCTGCGAAATAAGCGTTCTCTTCATACTTTCGGGGATTGCCGGTTTTGTAGTCGTAAATTTTATACTCATGCGGACGAAGTTCATCCACCCGATCGACAAATCCTTTCATATATATCACCGTATCGGTATCCAAAGCCACTTCCAGCGGTTTCCCGCCGGTAGATAATGACAATTCGAACCATCTCGGCAAGGAACGGCGATTCAGCTCCATTTGATAAAATACATCCACGTCTTGATCAATCGACATACATTCCTGCTCAAACACATGGGGGGACGGTGGCGGTATTAGGCGTTTATATTCGCCGATGACTTCATCGGTGATTTCCTGGAGCCGGGCGTAATCATGCCGCAAGCCATAATCCGCTCCTCCGCTTTCTTGCTGAAGTTCGGCCCGGTCCTTCAAATACCGGTAAAATATCGCATGGAGCAAACTCCCACGGTCGGCCGGACTGAGCCAAACATTGCGGTCGAACACCGGGGTTTCCTTTTCCCTGATTTTTAGGATCGAGGCATAAAAGAAACGTTTCGGACATTCCGCATACCGTTCCAACTCCGTGACGCTTAAATGGACTTCAGGATTTCCCCGGTAACGGATCGCTAACGCCTTATGGGGCTGGACCAACCCGTCTGCTTCGGTCAACGACTCCTCAGACAGTTCTTTGCCGGCCCCGGCCATCCATGGATAAGAATTGCGAAGCGCTTCACCGCCATGAAGCACTCTTCCTCCTGCGACCAACCGCCCCAACCAGAGGTCCGAACGGTCAAGCCTATGAATCAAACCGTTCGTTTCGCGAGATTCTTTTGAAACTGCCATAAATCCGACCGGCATGCCAAGAAAAGCGTTCATCCCCGAAAAGTCCATCTCTTCATTTCCGGTGTACCCGCGGCAAATTTGAAGCAATTCAAAAGCAGCGTGGTTGTCTTGTTGGTTTACCGGGTTATAACTGCTGTAACTTAAGCAGACATGTCCGCCGATACCGCCCAGCCTTGCGGCTCTTTCTACCCTAGCTCGTTCCGCGGCTTCCGCGGTCGTCCGCGTATTTCCGATTCGTTCTTTTTCCTCATCCAGGAGGATCGGATCCTCTTTCGCGGAAAGCGACCAAGCCTTGTCGTCCATCCCCAAAATGAACGTATATTTCCTTCCCGACTCCCCTCCATCTTCCAAAGAAGAGATATGAAGATGCCCGCTTTGCGGAGAAGCTGGCTTGATCCTCAGGTTCATCACCTTATCTTTGACGTAACGAACCGCTGACTCGCTGGATGTAGTGGGAGATTCCAACAAGGATAAATGATCCCGTTGCTCTTTCAATGCGGCCAACACCGTATGATCGCTTGTATCGTCAGATCCAGCGCAACATTCCAGAAAACGGACCAAACCACCAAGCACATCCTGCACCGTCCAGCCGTGATCCTCCGGTAGCCAGGCAAGTATCTCCTGGAAAAAACTTGCCCAAACTTTGCAGGCAGCCGCATGTTCAGGTCGGCCCGGTTGCGCCGCCTCATGCTCTAAAATCGCATACCGCTCCCGTCCCCATCCGATTCCGCTTTGTTCCAGCGAACGAAGGAGCTGCAGCCGAGCCATTGGCGGATCGCCTGTTTCGAGCATCCGGGTGGACAAAATGCCGCTCCGGAAAGCGAGAAGCAGCCCATCCACCTGAAAGCCGGATTCCAGCCATTCCAAATATGCAAGAGCAGCTTTACCCATTTTGGAAAAAGTCGCGGAAATACCCTGGGAAAAGGTGCTCGGAATATTCAAATATTCCATCAAGGTATGTATCGCAGCGTAACTGCCCGCATAATCCGATAGAATCAGTTCGGTTTGATCGAACGGGATTTCTTGCGCATAAATTCTTCTTACCGCTTCACGCGCTTCCGCTAGCGCCCCTGCCGCCCGGAACATTTGAATTTCACTGCGGTCTTGTTGTAGTAAAGACTCCGGAAAAAGAAGGTTCTCTTCCCAAACATAAAGTTTGCCTTGTGCCAAACGGTCCAGCATCTCGCGCTCCACTCGGCTTAGCGAGTCATAATGCAGGTTTGAAATGATATATGCCGCTGCCGGGTATCTCCCTTGTTCCGGCAAATGGCTTGCCAGGCCAGCCACATCCGTCCAAGAACGACGACCCAGTCCCCGCTCGTATAAACCAAGCAAATCGATCACATAACGTCCCTTGGACATGTTTTCAAAATCGAGCGGATTTAAACGAGCCGCCTCTAGACCGGCGAACCGCAGTTCTTGCAGCGCGTGATGGAACCGCTCCACGATACCGGGCGTGACGATTTCTCTGGGAACGTACCCGTTACTTTCCGGCATCTCTTTTAGCATTAGCTCGTATACGAGCCAGAAGCTTTGCTCCCGGGTAAGCAACCGGATCTTCCGACGCGAAAGCTCCGCTCTGGTCTGTTTGATGATGAGTGACTCCAGCGTCGTCGTCTCTACGTTCATCAATGGACCGTTTTCTTGACACATTCGAGTCAACCATTGTTCTCCCTGTGCAAAACTTCTGCCTATAAGCACTTTTCGAAGGAAGGGTTGCTCTTTGCACCTTTCATAAAGCTGCTTTGACATGATCGGGTTCATCGGATCACACCTCCATCTTATTGCCATCAATCATCTATCCCGGAACCAACTAGACCGGACTGCATCTGGAACTTTATTGTCATCATACTTCGCCCAAATGTCTTCCGGTTGTCAGCGAATATTCGTTCGTTTCGAAAAAAATAAGAACTGTCCAGTTGGAAGCTGACTGTACAGTTCTATTATTTAAGAACGAAATGCCCCCCTCGCGCGTGAATTCTCGATCGTCCCCGTCCCTTCGCTAGGATTTATACAAGGCTATCCATTCCATCAACTGTTGTTTTAATGTTTCCCGGGCGGAGGACGGCTCCAAAATTTCGGCCGCCGGGCCATACTGCTGAATCCACATTAAAAATTCCTTTTCGTTATTGACCGTCACTTCAAACAGCAGGCTACCGTCTTTCAAATCTTTCATCCGGGGCTGGACGAACAATTCCTCTTCCTTGATGTAACGGGCAACCTCCGGAGAAAAACGCACTTTGAACCGGGTGTTCTTCTCCCCGCGGTCAATCGACCAGGTATTTTTCAGGTACTGCTTGAGATTAAAATCCCCTTTATCGAACGTCTCTCGCGTAATTTCGACCAGTTGAAAGCGACTGATGCGAAAAGTCCGGATCGCCTGCTTCAAATGGCAATAGCCGATCAAATACAGGCCTTGTTTCCGCGGAACGAGATAGTACGGATCGATATTGCGCTCCGTTGTCTCGTCACGGTATTGCGTATGGTAGACAGTATGGATCGTCTTTTGTTCCAAGATCGCTTGGATCATCGGCTGCAGAAAATTAGGGCTTTCTTTGCGATAGGCCGGCGTTCCCATCTGGATGACATCGGCGATGTCCTCGATAATGCTGTTTTGCTTTGATTTTTCCTTCAAATGCGTTCCCATTACTTTGTCATACGCCGTGTCAAATCCGGGTGGGAGCTTGTCCGCGTCTAACACCGACGGCAATAGAGAAAACGCGAGCGCCTCCTGTTCCGTAAAATTGAGCGGATATAAGAAAAATTTGCCCATAAAACGATAACCCGTCCCTCGTCCTTCATTAGTTACTGGTGCAATTAAAGCCAGCACTTCCAGATCGCGATAGATCGTACGGATGTTAACGTCGCATTTTAGCGCCAGATCCGCAGCCGAAATGCCCGGATTGGCTTGAATAGCATTGATGATATTAAATAAGCGAATCACTTTGTCGATCATATGACCCTCCTGTGAATAGGTCGATAGTTCTACTCCATCTACTTATGCTATTTCTTTCTCCACCTGAATTTTCCTTCTTTAGATCTAAGATAAATCGGCTCAAATAGAAAAAGCACTGCGATCCGAAAGTGAGATCGCAATGCTTTGAATGACTCGTTGTTTAAGACAGAAGAACTTAATCACGTCGTACTAGGCCAGTGAAAGCTGCCTTTGTAGTACTTTTCTTTTAAATACGCCAGATCCTCTTCCCGTTCAGCAATGGCATGTTGGTAAATTTCCTTGCCATCTTTTTGCCGTTTTCGCATTCGAACCAGAGAAGCAATCGTCTTGGCAGTTTTCTCCAGTCCTAATTTTGGAACGGCTTCATGATCCAACACGGATCTTCTCATACTGCGTGTATTACCGGTAATCTTGTAGCCTAATTGATATAATTCCGAAGTCGTTTCAAAATGGGAATGGGTCTTTTTCCCACCGATGGATTCGACCGCATCGGTTGAAGGCCATATAAAAACATCCGAAATATTGCTTTTTATGCTGTTACTGGTTAATACATTGTCTGTATTGGGGTTCGGTGTTACTACTCTCTTCAAATTTTTCTCAAATTTTGCTCTAGGAACCAACACGCAATGCTCACACTTTATGCATTTTATTCCCTTATATCTGCGCCCATTCTAATGATTAACCAGCGATTATTTCCGCACGGGTGATTTTTTTTCATTTCAACAATATCATTCAACTTAAACGCAACTTCTGTTCCCATGAATAACACCTTTTCAAATGAACTTTTTATTATTCTTCTGATTATACGTCAATCATTTCTTCCTTTGGGTATTCCCAGCGTAAATAAACAATCCCATTGTATACTCGCTGGAGATACAATGGGAAAGCTAAATTGTGAATAACGGCAAACCGTATACTTCTCGCACAAAATTCATATCATGATCCCTTGATACAAGACCAAGCTGATGCTCCATGGAAGTTGCAATTATAATAGCATCGGGAGTTTTAAGCTTACGGCCTTTTGACTTTTGTTCCTTTCTTATGTCTCCGGCAAGTCGGGCAATAATGGAATTCACCTCAATACATCGGCGTGAATTAAACAGCTTGATCCCTTTTAAGCGATATTCGGAATCTAACCCGCTGAAGACTTCGCACTCCGTAATAACGGAAAAATATATAGACATTCTATCATTCTTAGCCTGCCTAACAAACTCTAACGCCGCTTGCTCACCAGCAAGCAGTGCAATTGCTATATTAGTGTCGATTAAATAACCTTCCATTTAATTCCACTCTTCCTCCCGCATTCTTTTGACTTCCTCAGTCAATTGTTTGGCTTGTTCCGGAGTTAACACACCTGCAGATTCGAGTATGTCATCAATGGAGTAGTCATCTTCAACTTCAATCGTGTCGTTATCCAAATCGATCTTTACTTTACTATGCGTAATATTCATTTTCATCAAAATGGAACGTAGCTCATTAGCCGTGTCTTGATCCAGCTTTTTTGGCAAGGACATAGAATGTGCCTCCTTCCGGTCTGATATATCATTTTTACTCCAGTCATAATTCCTTCTTCTTGTCATACCGAAGCATTACATTTAATTAAAGTGTTATCAACAGTATAACATAATGCACTCTAAATCCGGTGGACGATATGCTGGACTTTTTTAGGTCGGCAATCTAACTTGATTTTAACGCCAGCGATAAAACATAACCAACAATCCCGCCCATAGACAGCAAGTAAACCCAAACCTCGTACCCAGTGTATGTTCCAAAGTATGATGCAAGCGCATGTTGGCATACGGTAAGACCAAAAATATTAGCGTACCTATCAGGATCATATGCCGATTATAAAAGCAGCCGATAAAGGCTGCAGATGGAAATATGACCTCTCGATTTTTCATCGGCCTCCTAGGAAAACCCAATTGTTCATGTATAATATCACTAAATTCATAGATTCAACCCTTAGAGGGGGGGGGAGGGCATTTATATGAAAAAACCGCTGATCGGAGTTTTGCCGTTGTACGACGAGGAGAAGGATAGCTATTGGATGCTGCCCGGTTACATGAAAGGCGTCGAGGAAGCCGGGGGGATTCCGTTTATGCTTCCGTTAACGACGGACCCGGAAACCATTGTAGCCATAGCCGAAACGTTTGACGGTTTTTTGTTTACGGGCGGGCATGATGTTAACCCTGAAATTTACGGGGAGAAGGTCGAACCGGTGTGCGGGGCAAGGTGCGAGGAAAGAGACGTTATGGAAAAGCTGCTGTTTAACCGGGCGATCGAGCAGGATAAGCCCGCCTTCGGCATCTGCCGCGGCCTGCAGTTGTTTAACGCTTTGCTCGGCGGGACGCTGTACCAGGACCTTCCAACCCAGCGAGCAAGCGCCGTGCGGATCGGGCATAAGCAAACCCCGCCATACACCATCCCCGTCCACGACGTTCACATCGAAAAAGGAAATGTCCTGTATGAGATCGTGCAGGCCGAGTCCTTGAAGGTCAACAGCTACCATCATCAGGGGATCAAAAAATTGTCAGGGCAGCTTATGGCCGCCGCAGTTGCGGAGGACGGGCTGATCGAAGCGGTCGTCATGCCGGACAAAAGCTTTGTCCTGGCCGTGCAGTGGCATCCGGAATTCAACTATAACATCGACGACAGCAGCTTTCGGCTTTTTAAAGCATTTGTGCAGGCGTGCCGCCCAGAGCAATGAAACCGTCCTTCACAAAGACGGTCATACAACCGATATGGATTTGAGACACTGATAACCCGCTTAGCCGGTTAACCAGCGCTGCAGTACAACCGCATGATTGCAGACCGGATCCTTGGCGGCATAAACGAGCGTCACACGCTGCTTCTCCGCCAACTCGCGGATGCGGGCCGCAAGTACGGCCCGCTCCGGGTCCGTCTCCAATTCCCGGACATAGCTATCGCTAAAAGCCGCAAAACGCTCCGGCTGATGATTAAACCATTTGCGAAGCTCGGGGCTGGGCGCGATGGCTTTCATCCATTCGTCGATCGCGGCTTGTTCCTTCTTTATGCCGCGCGGCCACAGCCTGTCCACCAAAATGCGGTACCCGTCCCCCGAAGCAGGCGCTTCGTAAATACGCTTCACGGCAATCCGGCTTTCCAATGCAGAATCCATCCGACATTCGCATCCTTTCCACATTTTCTGCAATAACCTTCTAAGCTAACCTTCTACGTTAAATTTCTCTACGCTAAATTTCTCTTCACTAAATTTCTCTTCGCTAACGGTTGCCACAGCCGCTATTTGCTCCAATATCGCCGTTTTCAAATTCTAACGGTTGCCATAGCGCTTATTTAGCTTGAACCCGGCAATTTGGGCTCAGATTTGAGCAGATAACAACGCTCAAACCGTTGGATTTTTTTCTCGGACGGCCATGGGAACGGGCTACCTCCAAGGCCTGCTAAGGGCCCCTGTTAAGGGACCCTGTTAAGGAACCCTACTAAGGGGCCCTACTAAGGGGCCCTGCTAAGAGACCAGTAGCCCTGGAGGAAGTCACCCGCCAGCATTCCGCTCGGCCGCAAACATGCGGACTTCTTCCTGGGTAGGCATCCCCGCCTGGGCGCCGAATTTGGTAACGGCCAGCGCGGAAGCCAGCCCGGCGTATTCGACCGCTTCCCGCAGGCTCCGGCCCCGCGCGATCGAAACGGCCAGCGCGGCGTTAAAGCAATCGCCCGCCCCCGTCGTATCGATCACCGGCACCGGATGGCCCATAACGAAACGCACCTCGCCGCTTTCGTCCAAATAAGCCGATCCGCCGGCCCCCAGCGTCGTAACGACGTTGGCGGCTCCCAGCTCCTTCAAGCGCCGCATGGCCGCACCAAGCGTAGTTCCGTCGGCGGCAATGCCGGTATAGCCGCTCAGCTCGGTCCGGTTCGGCGTCATAAAGTCGGCGCAGCGAAACAGCTCTTCCGGCAACGGCTGCGCAGGGGCGGGGTTCAGCACGACCGTTTTCCCGAGCGACTTCGCTTTCCGGGCGGCGTATAGCGCCGTTTCGACCGGAATTTCCAGCTGCAGCAGCACGATGTCCGCCTCCTTCAGCTTCGCCTCGTTCCGGTCGATGTCCTCCGGCCCCACCCGGTCGTTTGCCCCGGGGACCACCACGATGCTGTTATCGCCCTCGCCCACATAAATCGAAGCGATGCCCGTCGCCGTCCCGCTCAGGCGTTTTACGCCGGTTACGTCAACACCGTCCCGCCCTAGAGCGTTCAGCAGCTCCAGCCCAAAAGCGTCGTCTCCCACGGCTCCGATCATCGCGGTTTCCGCCCCGAGGCGTGCCGCCGCAACCGCCTGATTGGCTCCTTTTCCTCCGGGAACAAACCGGACCCGGTCGCCAAGCAGCGTTTCTCCCACCCGCGGGTGACGCGGGGTCTCCACGACGATATCCATATTCAGACTGCCGATAACCGCCACTTTCGTATGGTTCATTAACATTACTTCCTTTAAATTTAAATGTACATGAATGACACATGTAATTTTATCAAAAAAAACGTCCCCATTCACGCAACGCCGGCTCGCCGGATCGTTTTTTAGAAATTGTCGAGTTTCGTATGGTCTACTAGAGTATAGTCTGCAGCTTCCAAATGAAACAGACGAAAAAGGAGGGGCCGCAATGAACATCGGCGAAGGCGATGATGCCGATTTCGCATATTTGAGACATCTTCAAACCGAACGGGAAAAAAACCAGCACCGCCATTTTTTTCGCGTTGCTCTGGAGATCGAATTAAAGCTGCAGCCGAAACCGGCTGACCGCGCCGCCGGCAAGGATGAGCCGCTAGTTTTGACCACCCTCGACATCAGCGGAGGCGGTCTTTCGTTTCTTTGTCCGGATCCGTTGGAACCGGGCAAAGAAGTTCAAGGGTCCGTATATTTAAGAACGAACATCTACCAGAAGCATATTCCGTTTACCGGTAAAATAATCAGCTGCACAAGACATACCGATCAGAAATACCGCATTGCCCTGAAGTTTGTCGAAATCAAAGACACCTTTCGTTCCGACATCATCCGCTTTTGCTTGTATAAACAAACGGAAATGCGCAATAAATTCAAAAACTATCCCATATAGCCCCGGTTTTACGCCCGCCGTCAAGCAGGGACAAAAGGATTTCCGCCGCAAATGTCGAATCTTCATAGATTATGAGAACGTACAAAAAACAGATATTCATGATTTTGCTTGTTATTGCCGCGATCAACGGAATCCGGGTTACCTGGAACAGCTTCCACCAAACGATCGAGCAACCGGTGGCGGCCGAGAACGGCATTCTCGATTTGCGGGGATGGAAGCTTCCCCCAAACCATACGATCACACTGAACGGGGAGTGGGAATTTTATCCGAATCAAAGGCTGACATCCGTACCGGATTCGGCATTGGATTCGGCATTGGATTCGGCCCCGACGAGCCCTGTATCCGCTAACTCCGGGAAAGTCTTTATTCCGGTGCCTGGCGCTTGGGATCAATATTTTCCGGACGATCAGCAGGGGAGGTATACTTACGGAACATACCGGCTGCGGATTTTCCTGGACGAACCGGCTTCCCAAACGCTCGCGCTGCGAATCGCCGAAATAACGCGGGCCTCCGCCGTTTATGTCAATGGACAACCCGCCGGCGGCAAAGGAAACCCTTCGGCTCAAAGCGAGTCGTACAAGCCGGGGCACCGTCCTTACACCATAAACCTTCCCAAAGGCGGCGATTCCTACGAAATCGTGATTCAGGCCGCAAACCATGCCGGAAAAGGAGGAATTACCAAATCGATCCGGTTCGGCACGCTGGATGCGATCAATCAGCGAACCACGCTTTCCATGGCACTGCAAGGCTTGCTTAGCGTCGTTTTTCTGGTGCATGGCCTGTACGCCGTAATGCTGTATTTTTTGGGAGCAGCCAATAAGGGGCTGCTGTACTTTTCGGCGGTCATCGTGTGCGCGGTGATCAGCGTTTTGGGCGTTGACGATAAGATTTTGTTCATATTATTGCCGTCCATGCCGTATGCAGCCGACCTTAAAATCGTCCTGTTGTCTTATGTCGGGGTTGTTTCCTTCATCCCGCCGTTCATCAAAAACATGTTTCCCGAATACGGCCAGTTGAAAATAGTTCGCTGGTTTGCCTATTTTGCTTCATGTTACGCGCTGTTTGTGCTGATCGCTCCGCCAAAGTACGTCATTCCGTCGGAAAAAATTTTTTTGGCGCCGATTTTACTGGTGTCCGTCTCGATCGCCGTTTACATTCTGCAAGCCGCCGCCCGAAAGCAGAAGGATGTCTTCTTCCTGCTGCTGGCCTGCACCATTCTTGGAAACAATATCGTTTGGATCGTTGCGGCGGCGAAGCTTTCCGTTGAAATGACGTTTTATCCATTTGACCTGATCTTTACCATGCTGGCCTTTGCGGCCTTTTGGTTCAGGCGGTTTTTCAAGGCGACGGCGCAAACGAAGCGGCTCGCCGACAAACTGCAGCTGGCCAACCGGCAGAAAGACGACTTTCTCGTCAATACGTCGCATGAACTGCGAAATCCGCTGCACGGGATTATGAATATAACGCAAAGCGTGCTGGACGATCCGGTTCACCAGACGAGCGAAGAGCATCGCCAAAGGCTGGAAATACAGCTGTCCGTCGCCAGACGCATGTCGCTGCTGCTGGACGACCTGGTGGACATCGGCCGGCTGAAGCAAAACACCGTCCGGCTGCAAATCAAACCGGTTCGCCTCCAATCCGTTATCGGCGGTATTTTTGAAATGCTCAGGTTCATGTTAAACGGTAAAACGATCGAGCTTGAGGTGAATATCTCGGACCGGTTTCCCGCCGTAAAAGCGGACGAAAACCGGCTCATTCAAATTTTGTTCAATTTGCTGCACAATGCGATCAAGTTCACGGACCGCGGGAAAATTTCCCTGGATGCGGAAGTCGTGGACGGTATGGCTTATATTCGCATCCGGGATACGGGGATCGGCATGGATGAGGAAACCCTGCAGCGGATCTTTTTGCCTTATGAGCAGGGGGAATCGACCGCCGCAAGAGCCGGCGGGGGGTTCGGACTGGGCCTTAGCATCTGCAAGCAGCTGGTGGAGCTTCACAGCGGGACGATTACGGTGCGGTCCGTTCTCGGCCAAGGATCGGAATTCACCTTTACGCTTCCGGCTGCCGAAGAAGACGGCGAGGCTTCGGAGCAAGCTGTTCCCGCCCATGTCCCTTTTTATTCTTATGCCAAAACTGCGGCGGCGCTTGCCGATGAAGCCGGGAACCGAAGCGCGCGGGGCAATGAGGCCGGAGGTGACGCGGAGCATCCGCTGGAGGCGGGCAACAAACCGAAGGTACTTATCATAGACGACGACCTGCTGAACCTGAAAATCCTCGCGGACATTCTCGGGCCGGTCCAATATAACATCACTACGGCCGCAAGCGCCGACGAAGCGCTGCCCCTTGTCGACAACGCGCGGTTCGATCTCATCATTACGGACGTCATGATGCCCGGCATGTCGGGATACGAATTGACGCGGGCGATTCGCAAGCGGTTTTCAATCTCCGAGTTGCCGATCCTGATTCTTACGGCGCGGAATCGTGCGGAGGATATTTTTACCGGCTTTCAGTCGGGCGCCAACGATTATGTCACCAAGCCGGTGGATTCCTGGGAATTAAAGTCGCGGGTTCAGGCATTAACGCAATTGAAGCTGTCGATCGAAGAGCGGCTGCGCCTGGAAGCGGCTTGGCTGCAAGCCCAAATCAGACCGCATTTCCTGTACAACACAATCAATTCCATCGCCGCGCTGGCAACCATGGATCTGTCCAAAATGCAGGCGCTGCTGGAGGAATTCAGCAACTATTTACGGACGAGCTTCGATTTTCACAATTTCGACTTGGAGGTTCCAGTCTACCGCGAGCTTTCCCTGGTCCGCTCGTATCTGTTTATCGAGAAGGAACGATTTGGCGAACGGCTTCAGGTACAGTGGGAATTGGACCCGGATCTGCACTTTTTCCTGCCGCCGCTGTCCATCCAAACGCTGGTGGAAAACGCCGTGAATCACGGTATTCTTAAGCGTTCCCGCGGCGGCCAAGTGATGATTCGCATCAAGCGTTTGGCCGGCGAATATGAGGTGTGCGTCAGCGATGACGGCCTCGGCATGAGCGAAGAACGAATCCGCCAGATCTTCGCTTCGCCGGATCATCGCGGCATGGGAGTTGGCCTCCGCAACACCGATCGGCGCCTTACGCAGCTGTACGGCCGCCGTTTGGAAATCGCAAGCGCCCCCGGTCAAGGAACGACCGTGCGTTTTTGCATTCCGATATAGTTCAAAGGACTCTCCCCCAGCTTAAAGCTGTTCAGGGAGAGCCCTTTTGTTTTCGCCGGCCCACTGCCGGTACCACTCGATTATGTATGGACTTGGCCGTTCGTTTAATTCCTCCGCCAGAATCGCGGTCAACAAACGGTACTGACGATGGACGGAAAGGTGATTATCCAGCGAGCCGTAAATCTTCATCAGCGCAAAATGCGCTTCCTCCGCCAAGGGATACCGGTTGCAAATTTCGAGATATTTTTCGACCGCTTTGTCCCGGTATCCGCTGGAATCGTACCACTCGGCCATTTGGAATGAGGCGCGGAGCCATAGCATCTTTAACCGGAATCTTTCGCTCTCCGCCCACCAGTACTCATAATTCTGCATATAATCTCCCTGATACAAGTCCATGACTCCTTCGTATTCGCCGATCGTTGCTTCGTTCACCGGATACCCCGAAAGGATGAAACGTTCCCATACCTCCACGTCCAGCCGTACACACTCCAGGCTCAGCACGTACCCGTCCGTTGCATTCGAAATATGAAAATAAGGACCAAAGGGCTCAATGGTTCTCCGGATATGGTAAATTGCCGTATATAATTGGGAATACGCTTTGCCCGGCTCGTATTCCGGCCAGAGCAATTCGATCAAGGCCGATTTTCGCACAAGCTGGCCGCGATGCTGCAGCATATAAAGGAACAGCTCCTGAGCCCGGGACGTTCGCCACCGGATCGGCGCAAACGTACGGCCCTTCGCTGTCATTTGCAGCTGCTGAAACAAGCTTACGTGCAGCTCTTCTTTGGCCGCGGGCGGCGCCGCCGGAACTCCTTCCAGGCGCTCCCGGATTCGTTCCAGGGTGATCGTCAGACGTTCTTTTCGCAGCGGTTTCATGACATAGTCAAGCGCGTTTAACTCAAAAGCTTTAACGGCATAGTCGTCATAAGCCGTAACGAAGACGATATTAAGCCTAGGCTTAAACTGCAGCAGCTGCCCTGCCAGTTCAATGCCGCTAATTTCGGGCAGATGAATATCCAAAAACACGACATCGATGTCCGTTCGCAGAATGAATTCCTTGCCCTCGACCGGGTTGATAAACTTGCCGGCGACATGAATCCCGAATATACTTTGCAAATGATGCTCCAAATAATTCAAAGCCAAGTTCTCATCATCGATTAGGACAACATTCATCTTATTCTCCTCGAGTATGTATATGATATATGTTACATCAAGTATACATATATTTAATAGAACTAGACAATTTCTCAACAAAATAAAATTAAGAAAAATACCTATGAAAAAAAGAGCCGCGTCTCAAAAAGACGTGACTCTCTTCCGTATGCAAAAACCTATTTACGCTTGATTTGGGGCGGCGGTTTGAACTGCGCCTTCCGGTCCGCCGCTCGCGGCGGCCGATGGGCTTGGCGTCTGGTTCGTGGACCGCAGCGGCAGCTCCTTCAGGAGAAACACCAGAATAAACGCTGCCACGAGTACGAGCGTCCCGGTCAAAAACACCGTGGACAACGTCGTGCCGAGCGCATCGCGGATCCCTTGAATCATCTGCGCGAACAGCGGCTGCACATCGGCGGGCAGGCCGGCCTGCGTTTGCTCCAGCAGCGGTTTGTTCATCAAGGTCTGCGGATTGGCAAAGGCCAGAATCTGCTCGGACATTTTCGGATCCACCTGGCTCAAATCCGGAGCGGAAGCGGACTGCATCTCCGCTTTCAAATTTTTCGTCAAGTTGTTGGACATCACCATCCCCATAACCGCGATCCCGATCGTTCCCCCGAGGTTACGGAACAGCTGCGTCGAAGCGGTGACGACCCCAAGCTCCTGATGCGGCACCGCGTTTTGCGCAGCGAGCGAGAATACCGGCATCCCCAGGCCAAGCCCGAAGCCGAACACGATCATGCTCAGCACGGCCAGCGGCACGTTGTTCATAAAGACCATAATGGCCATGCCGGCAATCATGATCGGCACCCCAATCAAAGCAAACGATTTGTATTTTCCTTTTCTAGCAATCAACTGCCCGGTAATCGCGCTGGATACGACCATCACGATCGACATCGGCATCGTTACGTAACCGGCATAGGTCGGCGAAATGCCAAGCACGCCTTGCACGAAAAAGGACAGATAGACCAACGCCCCCATCATCCCGAAGTTCATCAGGAAACCGATAATATTTGAGATGGTAACGATGCTGTTTTTGAATAAACGAAGCGGCAGGATCGGATTTTTTACCTTGGATTCAACGAATATGAAAATGATGGCGGAAATCACCGTGGCCGTGATCAAACCGATAATCGGCGCCGAATTCCAGGCATATTCCGTGCCCCCCCATGAGAATGTGAGCAGCAGCGGCACAAGCGTTGTCGTCATGAACAGCGAACCGAGGTAGTCGATTGCTTGCGACTTGCCGTGTTCCATTTTCGGAAACAGGGAAAGGATCATAAAGAAAGCCACAATGCCGAGCGGGAGGAAAATCCAGAACAGCCAATGCCAATCCATATGATCGACCAAATATCCGCCAAGCGTCGGCCCAAGTACGCTGGAGAAGCCGAACACCGCGGTCATCAGGCCCATCCATTTACCGCGTTCACGCGGCGGGAACAAGTCGCCGACCGCCGTAAAGGCCGTTGATTGAATAATCCCGGCGCCGATCCCCTGAATCCCCCGGTAAGCGATAAACTGAAACACATTGGATGAAGTCCCGGTCAGGAAGGCCCCGGCCATAAAAAATAATATCCCGATCAGCAAAAAAGGCTTCCGCCCGTAAATATCCGACAGCTTGCCGACCAGAACGGTGGCGATCGTCGAGGTTAGCAAGTAAATGTTGATCGTCCAGGTATAATAGTCCATGCCGTCAAGAATCGAAATAATCCGCGGCATCGCCGTGCTTACGATCGTCTGGTTGATCGCGGCGAAGAACATCGCCGCCATAATGGCGATCATAATCGTGATCTTCCGCTTTATAGAAAGGTGTTCCATTGTTGTCTGTTTCATCTCCATTAATTTTTGGTTTGCTCTAAGCTCGCCAGCAATAGGGCGAATATCCGCCGCAAATGCTGCAAATCTTCCTCCTGGAGCTGATTGAATATCCCGTCAATCATCTCCTTTTGGTTTTCGTTCACTTGCCGGATGATATCTTGGCCCAGTTCAGTAATCGAAATATTCACAACCCTGCGGTCATTTTCCGCGCGCTCGCGTTTGACATAACCCTCCATAAGCAGCTTGTCGGTAATCCCCGTAATCGCCGCCGGTGTGATTCCGAGGCACTCTGCGAGCTGTGATACTTTTTGCGTTCCCGACATATCCAGAATATACAGCATTTTGTATTGCGGGAAACTTAGGTTATATTCCCTGCCGCGCTTGTTCCACTCCTGTGAGATCGATTTGAGCAGAGTGCGGAACATCGAGGTCACTTCGAACAACTCTTCCTTTTTGACCATGCATTCCTCCTCCCTTCGTTCTTAGAGGTAGTTCAAACGACAATTGGTAGTTCCAAAATTATTTAACTAATAATTAATTTAGAACTTAAATATTAGAGCATTTACATACTATAGCGCTGTTGAAACGGTACGTCAAGCCGCGTTTTATTGAATTTTTTTTCTGGCCGCCAACCTTGACTGCACGTTGTCAGGGACGCGGCAACGGGTTTTCCGGGCTTGTTACCCTTTTACTAATTGTATGAACGCGCTAACGCCAAACCCTAACATAACGAGGCCTGACAGTTTATTGAATATAGACAGCCCGGGACCATTTAGCATTTTTGCACGCAAGAAACTTACCGCACTCACCAGAAAAAGCCACCAAAGCACCGATCCCAGAAAAACACCGCCAACCAGTAAAGGAATCGCCTTGCTGCCGGCCGATGAAGAAACAACGCCGGAAACACTGAAAATCCCGAGAAATGATACGATCGTCACCGGATTGGATAAAGTGAGAAGGAATGTTACGGTATAGGAGTTTAGCGAGCTTTTTTGCACCGGTTGGGTTTGGAGTTGGCCTTGTGGAGGGTTAATAAAAAATCTGAAGCCGAGGTAACAAATGAATAATCCGCCTAAACTTTGAAAAAGAGCTTTATACCCCATCAAATAACTTATGAAGGAGGAAAGGCCAAGCCCGGCGATACTCCCGTAAATGGCATCTGCCGTCGCCGCCCCCAGACCGCTAAACAGTCCGCTTTTAAATCCCGACGACAAGGTTTTTTGAATGCAGTAGATGCCGATCGGACCGAGCGGCGCAGCAATCGCAAGCCCTAATAATACAAAAATTTAAGTTCAAGATGAGGCTCAACCTAAAAAACGGTGCTTGATTACGTGTTAATCTCGAATGATCAATCTATACGGAACCTTTTCTACGCTAACGGTCGCCACCCGTGCTTATTGAGGTGAAATCACCCTATTACCGCCGAAAAAAACACTAGAGTTGCATTAAATCTGGCAAGATACATTTTTCTTAGCCACACCAATATTCTAACGGTTGCCACAAGCGCTATTTGTTCCAAAAACGTTGATTTCAAATTGTAACGGTTGCCATAGCGCTTATTCACTGAAATCCGGCTACGTTATCGAACTTGTCCCGCGGCCAAGCGCCGATCGCTCAGTTGCCCGATTGCCTAAGCGCCTGTTCAAGCTCCTCTTCCATCGATTGAAGCGACTCCCGAACCGTACTCTGATCCGACATGATTTTTTCCATATGCTTCTGCGAGATTTCATCTATTTTGGGCAAAAAGGAAGCGGGGAACTTGCGTAATTGATTAATGAGCGTAACGTTAACCTGTTCGAGTTTGTAAAAAGATTTCAACGGTTCATCCATCACTTCCAGATTGGGCCGTGTCGGCAGATCGGTCATGTTGATTTGCGGCAATAACTTGGCGTAACTTTCACCGCAAATATATTGAATGAATTCCAGCGCCCCCTCAGTTTCTTTTACCCCCAAGGGAATTGCAAAAATATCGTTCATATAAACACCATTCCCCATATGAGGGGTGTCCGCACTGACCGGAAGAGTCGCCATTCCCCATTCCCATGCCAGCGGCTTTGCCCCCGGTTCGCCGCTTTTACTCATTAATGTTCTATATAAGGTAGACTCGTCTAAAGCCATGGCTATATTTCCGCGCAAAAAAGGATACCATATTGGTTCCATTTCCTTAATATCCTTCATTTTCATAGAGTCACCGCTCGGAGCCTGGTTAGGATCGTAACAAGCCTTGGTTTTAAAACAATCCGTGACATTTTCGAAAATTTGCTTCCAAGATTCAGTATTTAAGGTAATATGCTCGCTATTATTAAAAGACAAACCGCTGGATTCCCCGACTTTCAACGCCATCATAAAAGGATTGGATGAATCTCTATGATAAAGCCTGTATTGAGGTTCATGATTTTCATTAACCGCAGGAAACTGCTCCGCCAACTTGAACATCTCTTCCCAAGTCATGAAATCATGAGGGTATGCAATCCCATATTGATCAAAAAGACTTTTATTATAATAAAGCGCTTGTCCGGTAAAAACCGGCGTCAACCCATACAATTCCCCTTGTTCGTCCCGTAAAAAATCGATGATTGCCGGGGAAAAACCGGTTAGGTCAAAGTTTGCTCCTTGAAGCGGTTTTGTCAATGAGGACAGTTTTCCTTCATCCTTTAACACTACATAGGATTCCATAGGGATGGATATGACGTCCGGGTTTTCCTTAACAAGAAGCTCTTCGATGGTTTTCGTAATATCGGTCATCGGTTCCATATTTTCAATGATTGAAATGACCTCCAAGGTGTAATTCGGATGCGTCGCCAGAAAAAAATTACCGTATTGCCGATTAAAGACGGTTTCATTCCAAGCAAGAACTTTTAAGGTGACATTGGCTTGCTCTTCTTTTGCAGTACACCCGGTAAATAAGATACACAGCATAAACAGGGTGAAGATTTTCCTAAGCATTTTAATATTGCCCCTTTTTTGTAATATTCAGCAGAAGGGTATTTCCATAGCTGATGGAAGAATATAAAGATGATACCTTGATTCAAACTTTTTTTCCATATATTTCATTATAAAAAGAGGAGCTAAAATGGTCATACTGCATTGTTTGCAGCAAACAACATGGGAGGAGGTCAAGGATCGTTTATATTACGGAAAACAATCTATTGAGCGCGATGGATTTATCCACTGTTCTTCGATTGAAACCTTTTGGCGGGTCGCTCCAAATTTCAAGGATACTCATGAACCACTGCTCCTCTTGTGCATTGACACCGGCAAAGTTGAAGCGCCGATAAAATGGGAAGACAACGGCAACTATGGGCAAGTTTATCCCCATATCTATGGCGAATTAAACCTCAGCGCCGTCATTAAAGTCTTGCCGTTTTTGAGGGATGAGCAAGGGGATTTTGTTTTAAATGAGGAATTAAAAAATTACTTGCAACCGTAGGCTAGCGGTACAAAAGACCGCCGGGGAAATTTGTCCGACGGTCTTTTGATGTTCAGCTTCTATTGCCAAATATAGCGACATTTTTAGGCGTTATTTTTGAAATTTTCACCTTACATCGTAAAATAGCGGAACTTTTGGGCCCTATTTGGAAACCAACCTTGGAAAATGCTCCTTTTGACCTCGTCTTTCTAAAATAGCAGTAAAAAATTCCTCTATTGCTTTTGTGCTCCCTTTTCGATGAAAATAAGCCCCATTTTTACCGTTATTTCCTCGTCCTCCACAAAAAATGCAGGCAGCGTACCCCCTCTGCCTATTCAGAAATTTTAACTCTTAATCCTCCTTAAACACCGGCGCCACCGTCAGCTCGAAATCAAACGATTTCTCTTTAAGCTGGTAAGCCTCGGTGAGCTGCGGCCCGCATGAGCCCGAGCCGGCCCCGCTCATTTTGTAGTCGATCGACACGATCGTTTCATCGCGTCTCGTAAGCTCGTAGATGTGCCGGGCCCCGGTCAGGTCCTCCGGCGTGTAGTGCAAGGCCTGGAAAGAGAACGGCTGCGGCGAGCGGAATTCCAGCCCCATGCCCAGTTCGCTGGAAGCGGTCGCCCATTCCGTCCCGTAGCGGGAACCGTTTTCCTGCGGCATGACGTAAGCTTCGAACATGTCGTCCACGGTAAGCAGGTACTTGCCTTTGCGGACGCTGGCCCGCTTGTCGACATAGCTTTCATGCGGACCATAGCCGTAATACTCGATCTCCTCGGTTCCTTTCGGCATCGTCAGCTCCAGACCAAACCGCGGCAAGTACGGAAGGTCTTCACGGACGTCAACGTGTACAGCCAGCTTCACTTCACCGGTCGGCGCAAACGTCCATACCGCCTGCCCGCGCAGGAACGGACTAAACGTATACCCGCCCAGCGAAAAATCGGTGCAGACCTCAACCGCCGCGTCCGAACGTCGTTGCCACCGGCTGCCGTACACCTTCATGCCGGCGCGGTTCAGACCGGCCGCTTCCCAGGCTTTGCGGATATACATGTCGTTGTCCATCGGCGCCCGCCAGATGTTGAACCGGACCGGTCGCTGCAGCAGCGGAACACCGTGCTTCGACATATGATTAACTGCCCCGGTCCGCAAATCAAAAACATGCTCGAAATCGAAGCCGGTTACCGTCAGCAGGCCGCCGTGCTTCTTGACGTCCATAAACTCGGCGCAATGCTCGCCTTGCCGCGGTTGAACCTCCGGCACGGCCGCCTTCGCTCCCGAAAACTCGAATTGATAGAAGGCGATCTCGTAGCCCTCTTCCGCAAAGCGGTTTTCCTGCTGCTGCCGCACCGAGCAGGTCAGCACAAACGGCCCCGGAAGCTCCTGCGGAAGCGCGAAAGGGATCGTCAGCGGCTGCGATTCCCCTGGCAACGCCACAAGCGGCCCCGTCCGGCCCTGCTGCAGCGTTTCGCCTTCCCGCTCCAGCTTCCAGCTCACCGCCAGGTGCGACAGGTCGATAAAATCGTAGCGGTTCAGCACCCGGAACCGGCCCTGCTTGGCATCCTCCGCTTCGATCAGCACCGGCGCGATCACTTGCTTTAATTCCAGCAGCCCGGTGTGCGGTTTACGGTCCGGCGACACGAGACCGTCGATGCAGAAGTTGCCGTCGTTCGGCTTATCGCCAAAGTCGCCGCCGTAAGCAAAATAGCTTTCGCCGTCCGGCGTTTTGGCCGCGATGCCGTGGTCGCACCATTCCCATACGCAGCCGCCCATCAGCTTCGGATAGGCATAAATGACGTTCCAGTAGTCCCGCAAATCGCCCGGGCCGTTCCCCATCGCATGGCAGTATTCGCACAGGAACAGCGGTTTCGCGTTGTTTTCGTCCTTGGCGTACGCTTCGATCTCCGGCACCGACGCATACATCCGGCTGTCCATGTCGAGGCATTCCGTATGCGGATCGCCATGATAACGGGCGGCCGCGCCCTCGTAATGGACCGGTCTCGACGCGTCGCGCGCTTTCGTCCATTCGGCCATGGCGATATGGTTCGGACCGTAGCCGGATTCATTGCCCATCGACCAGATGATGACCGAGGCATGGTTTTTGTCACGTTCAACCATCCGTACCGCCCGCTCGACAAAAGCTTCCTTCCAAGCCGGGTCCACCGTCAATTTATGAAAAGAACCCTCCTCGATTTTCCCGGTTTGCGTCACCCCATGGCATTCCAAATCCGCCTCGTCGATCACGTAAAACCCGTACTCGTCGCAAAGGTCGAGGAACCGCGGATCGTTCGGATAATGCGAAGTCCGGATCGTATTGATGTTGTGCCGCTTCATCAGCTTCAGGTCCCGGATCATGTGGTTCAGCGGAACGGTTTGCCCGAGCGCCGGATGCGAATCGTGGCGGTTGACGCCTTTGAGCTTGACGGCGCGGCCGTTGATTTGGAAGACGCCGCCCGCGATCTCCACCTTTTTAAATCCGGCCCGGAACCGCAGCACCTCCGCTCCCGCATACAACAAAAGCTCATATAACCGAGGCGCCTCGGCGTTCCACAGCTGCAGCTGGGGTACGTCCAGCTCGATGGCGCCTCGGCCTTCAATCTCGGCCTCCTGCGACGCAACAACCTTCCCGTCCGGGTCGCGCAGTTCGGCTTTCACCGTAATGCCGCCGGTCGTTTCAATTTCCGAACGCAGCTTGCCCGAAGCCAGATCGTCCGACAACAGCGGTTTGTTGAACACGTCGCGCACATGCGCCTTGTCCCGGGACAGCAGGTACACATCGCGGTAAATGCCGGAGAAGCGCCAAACATCCTGATCCTCCAGATAAGTGCCGTCGCACCATTTCAGGACCAGAACCGCGATGCGGTTGCGGCCGGCCTGCACGTACGGAGAAAGGTCGAACTCGGCCGGAACGCGGCTGCCTTGGCTGTAGCCGGCAAAATGGCCGTTCACCCATAAATAGAAGCAGGCGTTAACCCCTTCAAACACGATATAGGTTTCCCGCTTCGTCCACGCGGAAGCCAAATTGAAATCCCTTACATAAACGCCCGCGGGATTGTCGTCCGGCACAAAGGGCGGATCATAAGGAATCGGATAGTTGACGTTCGTGTAATGAAGCTGGTCGTAGCCGTTCGTCTGCCAGCAGGAGGGCACGATCAGGTCGTCCCAAGCGGCGGGATCCGCGTCTTGTTCAAAAAAACGGTCGCCGATTTCACGCAAGCTGCGGTGATAACGGAACTTCCAGGCGCCGTTCAAGGTCTGGTAAAAAGGCGAACGCCCGCGTTTGCCCGTCCTGGCCGCTTCCGCATCCGCGTATGGAATAAAGGAAGCTCTCGCCGGCAGGCGGTTTACGTGCAGGGTAGACAGGGTTTCCCAGTATTTTTCCAACTCGATCATGGCTTCACACTCCTAACAGGTTTGCTCTCATTATAGATGTGAGCTATAATCGGGCGGAAGCGACAAATCGGACAAAACACCATACAAAATGGACAAAAGAGGTGCCATCCTATGGAACTGCTTCCGCTCAGAAGCAATTTGACACATTCCCTGCGCGAGCTGTTGCCGTTATCGGTTTATACCGCGGGTACGGAAATCCAGCCGCCGATCACGCGGATGAAAGGTTTTTCCGCCCATCAGCTGTTTCTGACCCTCTCCGGCTCGGGGCGGTTTCGCCGGCTGCAGGTAAATAAGGACAAATGGGACATCCTTGGCCCCGGCCAGCTATTATACATCCCCGCCGGCTGCGCGCACGAGTATATGCCGTATGGAGAACAGCCCTGGTTCGTCGGGTACGTTACGATGGTGGAGAATTTCGGAGACCTGCTAAGCCGGTGGGGGTTTCATCATGCTCCTAAAAAGCTGCAGCTGTCGGACGTCTCCCTGTTCGCCGGCCCGCTCCGGGAAATCTGGGAGCGCTCCGGCGCGGACAACGATCCGTGGCAAACGACGGAGTTGCTGCTGTCCCTGCTGCTGACGATCGTGAAGGATACCGCCGCCGGCAGGCCCGCTACCCCGGACTCCGAGCCGCCGCTCCACACCCCGCCGCCCGCTTCCTACCGGGAAACGGTTGTCGACGTGGCCGTCCGCTTCCTGCACGACCATATGAACCGGCCGATCACCATCGCCCGGCTGGCGGAGCATGTCGGCTATTCGCAAAAGCAGCTGACCCGCCTGTTCCGCCAGTCGATCGGCCTGACGCCGCTGCAATATCTGCAGCAGATCCGGCTCAGAACCGCGCGCCTGCTGCTGCAGGATCACCCCGAGCTGACCGTCCGGCAGGCCGCGTCCTACGTCGGCCTGGAGCCGGTTTATTTCACGCGGCTGTACAAGCGCGAGTTCCACCGGCTGCCTTCGGCGGATCGCGGCGGCGGGGCGGAACAGGCAGACTGAACACGAATGGGCGCGATAAATGGTCAGGCCGCCAAATGCAACAACAAAAACTCCCGCCAGGCCGCCCGCATTTCCGCGGTTTCCATATGGCCGCCCCCGGTGACGACCGTCTGCCAATGCTCCGGCCGCCCCGCAGCCGCGTAAGCTTCCCGCAAACCGTCTGCCAATAACTCGACTCCTTCAACCGGACACAGCCGGTCGTTGCGGCCGGTAAGGCTCATCCGCGGTCGCGGCACGATCAACTTTTGGACGTCCAGCGTCGTAAAATGCTTCAGCAGCCCGGGGACATAGGAGTAGAAGCCATGATGGTCCAACCCCCGCTTGGCGATCAGCGTCCCGGCGTCCACCTGCCCGCAGATATCAACCGTGACCTTGACCCGTTCATCCAATGCAGCCAGCCACCAGGCCATCAGCCCGCCCATCGACATACCGATCGTGGCGACCCGCGAAGCGTCCACGTCTTCCCGGGCGCACATATAATCGAGCAAGCGGCGATTGTCATGCAGCATCATCCCCCACATGACCTGGCCGTTCCACAGCATCTCCTTGACCAGTTCGCTTTCGGTCTTCCCGCCCCGCTCGTTGAAGCCCCACATATCGATGCAGCCGGCGACGCAGCCCATCCCGGTAAGCTCCTTGGCAAACGAAGATTCCTGAAGGTAAGTACTGCCGCGGATCAGCTCGTTGCGGCCATTGCCGTAATTGCCGCCATGGGAATGGTTAAAAATCACAAGCGGAAACGGTCCTTCCCCTTTTTTCGGCTTAGCCACATAAGCTGGGACCGGGTCAATTCCGTTCAGATCCAGCACCAGCGTTTCCAGCAAATAGCCGTCACGTTCCTCCGACTTCAACAGCTTTGCCGAAATCGGCCCTTCCGCCGGGAGATCCCCCAGCAAACTGTACAATTTTTCCCGCGCCTCGACCGGCTTCCAATCCACTTGCAATCGCCCTCCTTAAAATTGTCCATCCGATTTGTTTGCGTTCCGTCAGCTTTGTCTGCGTTCCGTCAGCTTTGTTTGCGTTTCGTCCTCCTTCATACTTGCGCTACCCTGCTTTCACTCCGGGCGGTTGCTCGCTTTCCTTATTTTTAACCGCGCTTATCCCTGCCTGTATAACTGAAATATCCAAAATCGGCATAGCTGCCGCCAAACCGGTTCATATCGTGTGCCGCGATGCCGATAAAATTGCCGGTAAACCCGCCCGAGAGGAAGCCGATATTCCGGGCCTCGCCTAAGGGCTGCCACTCTTCTTCCTTGTTCAGGCGGTAAAAGAACCGCCCGTTTACTCCGGATACGTCCGCCGCCAATTGAATGGCCGCGAACCGGTCCACATCGATCAAAACGGGGTCGAGCGAGAATTCGTCCCGTTCGCAGCACATCAGCCGCAGCACCTTGCCCTGGCCTTCCTCATGACTGACATAGGCATACCAATAGTTGTCCTCGTTTAAATAGAGCATCAGCCCGGCCATTTGCAAATAAGAAACCGGGGCGCATTCCACCAACGTTTCCGCGCGGAAAGACTTGCCCGTCTGGCGGATCGCCACGATATGGTGACGGAACAGGCTTTGCGGCGATTCGCCGGCGACAATTCGCAACCAGCCCTTTCTTGCGGACAATGAGCACCAGCTATCTTCGGCCATAATGCGCAGCGTGTTCCAGTTTTTCTTGAGTCCGGACCCGGAAAAATCATCGGCAAAATCCGTCCCGCGAGCTTGCGGCATAACCCCGCCAGGCAGCGGCACGGCAAGCTGCGGCGTGTTCCCGCCCGCGGCCAGGCGGAGCCAGCCCGCCTCGTCCCAATACACCTGCTGCAGCGCGGTTTCTCTCCCCAGGATGGCATACTTCCCCTCGACAGGCCGCGTACATAAATGCGCCATATACCAGTCTCCATCGGGCGTCTCCACCAAGCTGCCGTGGCCGGCGCATTGCAGCGCCAGACCGGGATCGTTCCGCGAGGTCAGCATCGGATTCAGCGGGTCGACTTCATAGGGGCCGAGCAGTTCCCGGGAGCGCGCCACGGTAACGGCATGCCCGGTCCCGGTTCCCCCCTCGGCGGTAATGAGATAGTAGTAGCCGCCGCGCTTGTAGATATGGGGCGCCTCCGTCTTTTTCAGCGGCGTGCCATCGAACAATTTCTTCGGTTCGCCGGCCAGTTTGCCCAGGCGGTGATCATATTCCTGAATCACGATGCCGCTCGATTTATTGCCCTCGCTGATGCGGTAATCCCACAAGCAATTAAGCAGCCACTTGCGGCCGTCGTCGTCATGGAACAAGGACGGATCAAAGCCGCTGCTGTTGAGATATACCGGCTCCGACCAAGGCCCGTGGACCGAAGGCGCCGTGATCAAATAATTATGGCAATCTTTAAAAGGGCGCTTCGTGCTTTTTACATCGGTATACAGGAGATAAAACAAACCGTCATGGCAGCTAAGCTGCGGAGCCCAAATGCTGCAGTTTTTCGGATTTCCCTGCAAATCTGCCTGATGGGTCAATATATCCGTGCAATGCTCCCAATCAGCCAAGTTTGCCGACTCGTAAACTCTAACCCCGGGGAGCCACTCAAAAGTAGAAACCGCGATATAATAAACATCTCCTGCCCGCAATATACAAGGGTCCGGATTAAATCCCGGCAATATCGGGTTTTGGACAAAAGCTGTCTTTGTTCCTTCCGCTACCATGATCCTCGCGCCTCCTCGCCTGAATCCTTCCCCGCATCCTTACCCGAATCCTTACCCGAATCCGCTTCCGCATCCAAATTCGCCGGCGGAACCGTAACCTGATCCAGCAGCCGTTCCTCGCGTTTTGTGTTTCTGGACTCGCAATGCTCCACGGTCACCTGCTCCCCGTTCTCCACATAAAAAGCCGGCCCTTCGTGATTTTCGATAGTGACATGGTGAAAACGGATTTGTCTTACATTCCCGAGGAAAAATCCGCGATTGTTCATTTCGCTTAAGTCCGCCATCATTGCCGGAACGCCCGGCACCGCGTGCTCCGCCATGGAAATATCGATATGATCGAACGTAATTTCGGAAATGTACTGTTCGGCCAGGCCGTAAAGGAATCCGGCGGCGGCATGGACCCGGCGCGCAGTAATGTTTGAAAAATGAATTCGCCGGAAACACGGCGTCTCCTCCGTCACGGGGTAAGGATTTTTGTCCCAAACGTATTTGTCTTTGCCGCGCGGACCGCAGAAATAATAAAGATTCATGATAAACGGGCAGATGACGTCCTCCATCACGATATTGCCGATACGGATATCTTCCACGATCCCCCCGCGTCCCCGCCGGGATTTCAGACGGATGCCGCGGTCGGTATGCTGGAATACGCAACCCGTGATCGTGACGTTGCGGATGCCGCCGCTCATTTCGCTGCCCAGCACCACGCCGCCATGACCGTGCACCATCGTGCAGTTCATAATTGTAATATTTTCGCATGGGACGCGTTCCGCCGTATCCTCGGTGCCGGCCTTAATCGCGATGCAGTCGTCCCCCACATCGATATGGCAGCCGGTGATCCGTACATTGCGGCACGATTCGGGATTGATGCCGTCCGTGTTCGGCGAATCGGCGGGATTATGAATCGACAAATTGTCGATCGTCACATCGGAGCAGCGAATCGGATTGACCGTCCAGCTCGGGGAATTGATCAGGTTCAAGTCCCTTAACGTTACGCGGCGGCAGCCGTCAAAGCTGATCAGCTTCGGCCGGGGAAACTCCAGTTCCTCCGGCGCGTTCCGCTTCTTGTCCCACCACGGCCCGCCGTTTCCGTCGAGCGTCCCGTAGCCCGTGAGCGCGACATTTTCCAAGTCCTGCCCGAAAATACACGACATATGCACCTGCTGAAGCACGCCTTCCCATCTGGAGACGACCGCCGGGTAATGCTCCGGGTCCGTACTGAACGACAGCACGGCGCCGGGGCTTACATGAAGTTCGATATTGCTCCTCATCTCGATCGCACCGGTCAAATATTTGCCCGCCGGCACGAACACCGTGCCTCCCCCCGCCGCGCTTGCGGCTTCGATGGCGGATTGAAGCGCCGCCGTCACCCATGTTTCTCCATCCGGGACCGCGCCGAAATCGGCGATGTTGTATACATGCATCCCTTTTTCCTCCTGTTCAAGGGGTTTCTTTCATGTCCGCGAGCCATTCCACCTCGGTGCAGGCCTGCAGGAACGCCCCGACTCCCTTTAGATCGTTCGTAATGATCGGCTCGCTGATGTAATAAGCGTAGGTGCCGTCCCGGCGATCCTCCCCGCCCAACCCGGCCACCTGGCAGTTTTTGTTCAGATTCACCCAGCCTTGTTTCGTTTCCAGCACAAATTCCGTAATCAGCCCCCGGAAAGCCTTATCCAACGTGTTCCGCCAATCGTCCGCATCCAGCACTCCAAGCCGGATTCCTTTGGCAATGGCAAAAGTGATCATACTGGAAGCCGACGCTTCCAAATAATTGCCTTTGCGTCCGCCCATATTCACGATCTGATACCAAACGCCGCTGGCCTCGTCCTGGTAATTGCGCAAAGCCGCGAGCACGTCTTTGAAGATCCGGACCAGCTCGGCATAATCGCGATGCCCTTGCGGCAGCAGTTCCAGCACATCCGCCAAGGCCATGACGTACCATCCCAGGGAGCGGCCCCAGAAATTCGGGGACAATCCGGTGACGGGATCGCACCAGGGCTGGACTTTTTTTTCATCCCAGGCATGATAAAGCAGTCCCGTACCGGCGTCCTTCGTATGCTTTTCGCACAAAATAAACTGCTTTGTCACATCGTCCAGGCCGTTTCCGTCTTCGAAGGTCAGCAAATACTCCAAATAAAACGGCGCCCCCATGTAAAGACCGTCGAGCCAAATTTGATAAGGGTAAATCTTTTTGTGCCAAAAAGCCCCTTCCGACGTACGCGGATGCGCAGCCAGCTGCGATCTCAGCAGCGCGGCCGCTTGCCTGTACTTCTCCAGGCCGGTTTCCCGGTGCAGCAAAAACAGCAGCTTGCCGTTATTCAGGTGATCGATATTGTATTCATCCTGGCGGTATCCCCGCACGCTTCCGTCCTCGCCGATAAAATAATCCATATGATCCCGGATATACTGAAAATACTTGTACTCCCCCGTCCGCTTCCACAATAGCGCAAACCCTCTTAGCACCACGCCGTAATCGTAGGACCATTTGCCGTTATACCCCTTCTCGTACAATTTCGGCGTCCGTTCCAGCACGGATTGCGCGGTTCTTCCGGCCCAACTCATCCATTGGCCCCCTTATACGCAGCTTCGTATTCGCTGATAATTTTGCTCCCCCCGGATTGCTTCCATTTCTCGACCTCCGCCTTAAACCCGTTCAAATCGAGGGAGCCGAGAATGTATTTATAGGTGGCGTCCGTAATAATCTTTTGCAGCTCCGATCCCATCGTCGTGTAGGTTTCCGATTCCAGCGAATAAGCCGGATTGTAAACCGCGTATTTCTCATTATCCAAAATCAGCGCGGCGGCTTTGATCTTCAGCGGGTCGGCATCGTGGATTTTATAACCGGGCTCCTTGGGACGGGAAGAGGAAAACGGCTGGACTTCCTGCTCCCATTTATTCTGATTCAGGATCGTGACGGCCATATCCGCGTCCACCGTGTAGTGCACGCCTTCGATACCATAGGTCATCAAGGTGCACTAGCGTTGCAAGAACACTAACATCAATTTTCAGCAAAACCCACATTTGGATTATTGAAACTATAAATGGATTTTTTTACAGTCATTTTTTAAGCTTAAGACCAAAAAGTCAAGGTTACCTAATGCGTAGGTCGCGATGTCCCA
>SNQW01000083.1_pt1 | contig 91547 bp, 95 predicted proteins | sample 2580511 | NCBI WGS metagenome assembly SNQW01 (sample SAMN10953775, study PRJNA522744) | food fermentation metagenome | isolation source: 8-hour incubation of native-enriched microbial consortia from nixtamalized... | place: Mexico | collected 2017-09-24 | reverse complement strand
TCAGACCGTCGATGGTGATTGCATGTACATTGCCAGCTACCTTTTCGCGCTCAGTTCCGTTGACATAGATCCGGTAGGCGATCACAGCAACATTATCCGTCGCACTTGGCCATGTCAGTTTCACGCTCGTTTGCGTCACATCCGAAACCATCAGTTCACTGTCATCCGGCCATTGCGGTGCTTCTGTGTCTGGTTCCGACGGCTGCGGCAATGTCGTAGCCGAAGCGGTCAATGCATCACTTACATTCCCCGCCGCATCAAAAGCCGTGACTTTGAACGTGTAGGATGTATTAGCAGTCAAACCGTTGATCATGATTCCATTTCCACTGCCGCCTACCGTTTTGTACTCGAAGTCATCTACATAAATCCGGTAGCCCGTCACTCCTACGTTATCCGTTGCTCTCGGCCAAGACAGCTTCACGCTCGTTTGCGTCACATCCGAAACCGTCAGTTCACTGTCATCCGGCCATTGCGGCGCTTCGGTGTCCGGCTCCGTCGGCTGCGGCAATGTCTTGGCCGAAGTAGTCAATGCCGCGCTTTCATTCCCTGCTTCGTCGTAAGCCGTTACCTTGAACGTATAACTCGTTTCTGCCGTCAGGCCAGTGACGATGATTGCATTCTCGCTGCCGCCTGCCGTTTTGTACTCGACGTCATCTACATAAATCCGGTAGCCGGTCACTCCCACGTTATCCGTCGCGCTCGGCCATGAAAGTTTCACGCTCGTCTGCGCCACATCCGAAACCGTCAGTTCACTGTCATCCGGCCATTGCGGCGCTTCGGTGTCCGGCTCCGTCGGCTGCGGCAGCGTCTTGGCCGATTCGGTCAGTCCCGCGCTTTCATTCCCTGCCTCGTCGTGTATTGTGCTCGGAATAGGAAGGCACTTTCCCCCTTTCACTTCGCATGGACTTTTTTTGCTTATGCATCTTGCTTTGGATGCTGTTATGAAAGCCGGTTTTGTAGACGAAGGTCAGTTTATACGGCTCGGGACTACCTTGATCGGGGTTCTCCCCAATAATCACTTTATCAACGATGCTCTCGAATACGTTCCGGTCGAATGCGGTCAGAACCTCATTCGTTTGAAGCACTTTGCGAAAATGTTCAAGCCGTTTTCCCAAATCAATTTCTTCTTGCGCGGATTGCTCCAACTGTTCCTTTTCTTCGAGCAATTTAGTAAGCGAAGTATCGAGCTCCGCATACTTCTGTTCGTAAGTAGCCCTGTCTATTTTTTCATCCAGGCACAAATCAATCAGTTTGCAACGTTTTTGCTCCAAGGCCTCAATATCGCTAATAGTTTTGTTCAGCCGCTTTTGATGATTCTGATCGCTAAACACGGACTCCATTCTTTTCATAAGCTCGTCCAGCACATCCGAATTGTTGCGGCACACTAATTTGTACGATTCGACAAAAGCACCCTCAATCAGCTTTTCCTCCAAGGCTTTACTGTGAGGGCAGTATTTCTTCCCTTTTTTCGTGGCTGTCACGCACTGCCAAATCACCTTCTCATGCGGGGTTCCGCTGTGCCAGTTCCGCCGCGAGAGGTTACTTCCGCAGAAAGCACATTCCAACTTGCTGCTGAAAGCAAATTTCCTGCTGTACTTGTCCCGCTTGCCTTTCGCGCCGCGGCGGCGATTCTCGCTCCTTCGATGCAATATATCCTGCGCCTTCTCAAACACTTCCTCGCTAACAATCGGCTCATGATGATTTTTGACATAAAACTGATCTTCCTCGCCGTAATTGTCCAGTCTTCTCTTGGAAATGGGATCGACGGTAAATGTCTTTCCTTGCAACAAGTCACCTTTGTACTTCTCATTCTTTATGATACCAAGAATGGTTGTGTCCTGCCATTCGACTCTTCCGTACTTGGTTTTATGTCCAGCCTCAGTCAGTTCTTTTGCAATAACGTAAGCGCCGATTCCCGATGTGTATCGTTCAAAAATATAGCGGACGATTTTGGCTTCTTCTTGATTAACGGTTATCGTTTTCGTATTCACATCGTAATCGTATCCCAGACAACTTTGAAAGCCCACCAGTTCGCCTCGCTTCATCTTCATCTTCAGACCTTTTTTCACGTTCGCGGAAATGTTCTCCACTTCCTGCTGCGCCACGGAGCTTAAAATGACAAGCAACAATTCGCCGTCCATGGTCAGTGTATTGATATTTTCGTCTTCAAAAAATACGGCGATGTTTTTTTCCTTCAACATTCGGACGTATTTCAACGTATCCAGCGTGTTTCTTGCAAACCTGGAGATAGACTTCGTGATGATCATATCAATTTTCCCATCCATACAATCGTTAATCATGCGTTGAAAATCCTCGCGCTTCGTTACCTGTGTCCCGGTTATAGCTTCGTCCGCATAAATATCAACCAACACCCAGTCGCTGCGTTTGCTAACGAGATCGGTATAGTAGGCGACTTGCGATTTGTAGCTGTTCAATTGCTCCTCAGTGTCGGTACTTACGCGGGCATAAGGGGCGACGCGAAGAACATCCGATAACTTTCCGGCGTTGCGATCCGATATTTTCCGACTTGCTTTAATCACTTGCACTTCAAGAGCCATGATGTTGTCCTCCATTCTTATTTACTTGCCATCAGTTTAATAAGAGATGGGCGGACCGACAAATGTGCGAATCAAGAAGTAAGGTCCGAAATGATGCCGTAATCCTGCATCGTTTTGTTCTTTATCAAATGAAATTCGCTTTCGGTAATCAAAGATAATGCCAGCAGCTGTCTTATCATAGCGATTTGCATACTGTACCGGATGAGTTTATAATTCATAGCTACCTCCCAATCATTCTTAAAAACAGAAAAGCAGAGATGCGCAACGAACAAAACCTTATGCGCGCATCTCTGTTTCCGCCTCTGTTTTGGTTGCTTCTCTTCCATTAACCCTATCCGGCGGACAGTGGTTGGCCGTCCTCATAGGCTTCAAACCTCTTCCAGGATCGCTGCAAGCCGCCCCCATTGCGCTGAACTGTGGCTGGACGGAAGTATCATTATCCCTCCGCATGGGTCTTCGCCTTAAATGGAACCACCATTTATGTATTGCATGGGCAAAATCGCTCGCAGTTTACCGCTTCTGATTTCAAGGCATGCAGAAATAAGAATCGGCAAACTGGTCGTGGCGCACCTGCAATTTGGCTCTCCCTTTTAGGCCATGCGGGGAACGTACCGGATAAGATTGTATTTAGTTTTCAAGGATCAATGAAGGATGAATAATATCCCTCTAATATTCATTTCATTTTTAGGGCAAAATCGGAACTACTTGTCCAAAAACTATCCTGCGCGGCTGCCTTTTTTTTTGAGACAATTAAATACCTATCTGGATTTGATATATAAAATACAAATCGAGATTGACTAGAACGGCGATTTCAAATAAGATAAAAACATGTTCATAAGGCGATGGAGTTCGCCATAAACCGCCGGTAACGGCTAATGACTCCTACCAGATTTTTATTCTGGTAGGAGTTTGTGTTTTGTTCCAAAAATTGGAAAGGAGGGGTCGATTTGATTTATGTGTATCTCGGTGTCGGCGGAACGCTCGGCGCTATTAGCCGCTATTCACTTGGCATTTGGATAGGAGAACGTTTTGGACAAGCATTTCCGGTTCACACGCTAACGATTAATTTATTGGGTTGTTTTTTACTTTCTCTCTTCTATACGCTGACCACGACAAGATTTTTGGTACATCCGCACTTCCGCTCTTCTTTCGGAACAGGATTTGTTGGGTCGTTCACTACGTTTTCGACCTTTAGTTATGAAAATGTAACATTGCTTCAATCAGCACATTATGGATTAGCATTGCTCTACATTGCAGCAAGCCTGCTCGGCGGTTACCTGTTCACAAGCTTAGGTATACGCCTGGGTAACTATGAGAAAAGCAGAATCCAGCAGGAAAGTGAGTAAACGTTAATGGATATTTTATGGATAGGCATTGGTGGGTTTATTGGGGCGATTAGCCGATTTGCTGTCGTGGATGCGTTTAGTCGACGATCAATATCCTCGATTCCTTTCGGAACGTTGACTGTAAACCTGGCAGGCTCCTTTTTACTCGGCCTTTTGTATGGGCTGACTTTGAATTTACATCTTACCGCCCTTTTGGGAACGGGCTTCTTAGGAGCTTTCACAACTTTTTCTACATTCCAGTACGAAATTGTTCAGATCCGCCGACTATATAAATGGCGCTCTATTGTCTCTTATGTGTCTATCAGTGTGATTTCTGGAATTGCTTTCTGCGCATTAGGTTATGTACTCGGGCATTTGTGGACCTAGACGAACATCAGGAGGATTGCCGCTATGAATTATGCTGTTTTTCAATTTATTAACGATTTGTCGGGACATCTTATTTGGCTCGATTCGATTATGGTACTTGTAAGCAAATACGGTTTGGAGTTATTTGCTATATGGCTTGGATTCGTGTGGGTACTTGGCGATGATCGAAGGAGACATATTGTTGTGCAGTCGGGGTTCGCTGGGATGCTGGCTTTGTTTCTGAATTATGTGATTGCCCAGTTCTATTTTGAGTCTCGGCCGTTCGTAAGCCATTCGGTTCATTTACTGTTCCCTCACGCAGCGGATGCTTCCTTTCCAAGTGATCATACATCGGGGGCATTCGCACTTGCATTAACGGTACTTATTTGTAAACGCTGGTCCGGATGGTGGGGCTACAGTATGTTGGCTTTAGCCGTTGCAACAGGGATTTCGCGAGTATATGTTGGCCATCATTATCCGGGAGATGTGATAGGGTCCATCGTAGTAGCTTTTTTATCAAGCCTATTGCTTCAAAGCCGTTGGATATTACTTGCGCCGCTTTCTACTTTTATAATAAAAATGTACAAAAAATTGTTCTTTCGCCTTTTGGCAAGAAAAAAAGCTGAACTTCCAAGTTAATAAATAACGATTGTAGTAGACTCATAAGCTCATTGTATTCCAAGCTCATAATCCTTCATAAGCTGATAAAACGTTGGCTTCTTCAACTTTTATGGGATTCTGATTTTTTCAAGTTTCCAAAACAAGTTAACCTTTTTTGAGACCTCTTACAGGAGCGTTCACATTACCTAAGCAGCAAGCCCCTTGCGGGTTGTTAACCTCACATCCACAGCGACCTGCCTGAACATGAGCTTTAATTTGGTCAGTTGGTTGTTGGTCGGTTACTATTGCTTGACTGAGGCGCTCTCTCGTCCAACTGAAACAATAACATACAGGCACTCCCATTGTCTAACGACACAAATGTTCAGACATAAACGACACAAATGCCAGGACATTATCCTTCAGCTCTCTGCTTCATAAACAGCAGCACGTTGTATTCAATCGGTCCCGTTATCCAACACCGTATATACGCTCGTCTAAACGGTCAATACGGCAGCCAGTGTATGATGATTAGAGGATACAAAAACGCCGCAGAAATTAGATCTGCGACGTTTTTATTGCCCCGCGATGCTTTTCGTGAATGTCATATTCCGCTTTCCATAGCCTTTGTTGTTTTTTCTAATGTATTTTTAACGATTGAATCCTTATAATGCCCTCCGATATGTTTCCTTCTGCGAATGATTATAATCGTTACGGCGGCAAGGATGATCATAACCGCTAAAAATTGCGAAATACGAATGTTTTTGCCTGCTTCCATTGCTCCCCATCCAAAACTCGACATTGGAGACCATAGAGCTTTCAAGAATGAAGCCAACCAGTTCGGTCCAGCGAAAACCAAACTATCCGTTCGAACACCTTCTATATAAAACCGGCCCACCGAATACCAAATAAAATAGCTCATAAACAGTTCCCCTACACGTAGAAACGGACGTCTTCTGAGGAGCAGTAACATGGCTAGTCCTAATAGACTCCAAATGGATTCGTACAGGAATGTAGGGTGATAATATATTCCGTTAATGTTCATCTGATTTACGATAAAATCCGGCAGATGAATTGTCTTTTTTAAGAAATCTTTGGGTACAGGTCCTCCGTGAGCTTCCTGGTTGACAAAGTACAATGAACCCATAAGGTGAGACACAAGGAGGCGATAAATAAGTTATACTGAGGCCATGGAGAAACGGAACCGATATACCGCAGAGTTTAAGACGAAGGCTGTTCTGGAAGTGTTAAGAGAAGAACAGACGGTCAATGAGATAGCGGGGAAATACGAGATCAGCCCGGTGATGTTGAGCAGGTGGAAAGCGGAGTTTTTGGAACGAGCGTCGATGGTGTTCGGGCGAGAAACGAAGGCAGCCGAGAAGATGAAACGGGGCTATGAGGAGAAGCAAGAAGAACTGGAAAAGCTGGTTGGCCAACTGACGCTGGAAGTCAATTGGCTCAAAAAAAAATCTGGCCTCTGAGGCGTCCGTCAGAGAGCGACAAGCTATGATAGAGAGGGACAACCGAGAGATCAGCATCAAGCGCCAGGCGGTGTTATTGGGGATTCACCGTACGAACGTGTATCGGCAGCGGACGCCGCGGCAGGAAGCGCTGGAGAATGTGCGATTGATGCATGAGATCGACCAGTTGTACACAAAGCATCCGTACTATGGCTATCGGCGGATGACCAGCAAGCTGCAGGAAGAGGGTTTGAACGTCAATCGCAAACGGGTCCAGCAGCTGATGCGTGTGATGGGAATCGAAGTGATCTATCCGGGCCCAAACCTGAGCAAACGCTATCATGCACAATATATCCGTCCCTACTTGTTGCGTGGCTTGAAGATCGAACGCCCGAACCAGGTGTGGGGAATCGATATTACGTATCTACGGATGGGCAAAGGCTTTATGTATCTATTTATCATCATCGACTGGTACAGCCGCAAAATCATCGATTACGAGCTCTCCAGCACGTTGGAAAAGGCATTCGTCCTGACGTGCTTGAAACGGGCGCTGGGGCGCCGTCAGCCGGAGATCATCAACAGTGATCAGGGCAGCCATTTTACGAATGAGGATTACCTTGAATTGATGTCCACACACGGTGTGAACGTGTCGATGGATGGCAAGGGCCGCGCGCGGGACAACAGTCGAACGGAACGCTTCTTTCGCTCGCTCAAATACGAGGAAATCTATCTGAACGAGTACGAGAATCCGAGGGCGCTTCGCAGAGCCATTACAGCCTATTTACGCTTTTACCACACCGAACGACCCCATCAGGCGTTGGGCTATGCCAAGCCAGCTGACGTGTATGCACAGGTCGTTTGATGGCGTCCGCATTCATTACAATCGAAGGAGGACATAACTTATTTTTTTCGAAATTGTGTCTTGACAATGGGGGGCATTACAGAGTTCCTTGAGCGTGCCTCCATGGTATTCGAAAAGAAAACCAGCGAAGCCGACAAACTGAGAAAGGAGTATGAGAGCAAGCAGGAGCATCTAGAGAAGCTGGTTGGCCAACTCACACTAGAGGTCAACTGGCTCAAAAAAAAATCTGGCCTTAAATGAACCGCTTGAAGCTCGAAAAGCGATGGTGGAGCGCGACAATGCTGAGATTACGATTAAGCGCCAGACAGAATTGCTAAGCGTGAACAGGACTAGCGTCTATCGTCCCGACAAAGAGCATCATGAGAGTGAAGAAAATGTACAGATCATGCATCGAATTGATGAGATCTATATGGAGCACCCCTACTTCGGCTATCGGCGTATGACGAGATTCCTTCGGGATCAGGGCTTTGAGATCAATCGTAAGCGCGTACGCCGGCTTATGCAACTCATGGGCCTTGAGGCAATCTATCCGAAGCCAAACTTGAGCAAACGCCTCCATGCCAAGTACACCCGCCCATATCTGCTTCGCGGCTTAAAAATTGACCGCCCGAATCAGGTCTGGGGTATCGACATTACGTATCTGCGGATGGGCAAGGGATTCATGTACCTATTCAATATCATCGACTGGTACAGCCGCAAAGTGATCGACTATGAGCTGTCCAGCACGCTCGAGAAAAGCTTTGTGCTGAAGTGCCTCAAGCGCGCATTCAGCCGCTGCAAGCCGGAAATCATGAACAGCGACCAGGGCTCTCATTTCACTAATGCCGATTATCTCGAACTGCTAGAGAAGGAAGGCATAAAGGTGTCGATGGACGGTAAAGGTCGGGCAACAGACAACAGCCGAACAGAGCGCTATTTCCGGTCACTCAAATACGAATGTATTTATCTGAATGAATTTGAAGACCCTCGCGCATTGCGCAAAGGGATAGCTCGCTATGTCCAATTTTACAATCAGGAACGTCCTCATCAATCACTTAAAGAAGCAAAGCCCGATCAATTCTATGCCCACAACATTGAACAGATCGCATCCTGAAAATTCTAGATTACACGAGAAGGAGGATATAACTTATTCCTCAAAAAATCGTGTCTTGACAATGGGGAGCATTACATTCGCTGTCCGCGTCTACAGCCAGGTGAATTTTGTAACCGAACCACGTGATTTTATTGCCAAAGGAGTCGAACTTGGCTCCCCAGGTTGCGTTTCCTGTTCCTTGGCAGCGAGATTTCGGTTGCTTTTTCTCATACGCATCAATCGCTGTGCTGTCGATGGCAATGGTCGTTCCTGTAATGATTCCCTCTTCACGACATTGCATGACGAGGTCGTAAAACAGCTTTTCGGCAAGGCTTTTCTTGACGATTTGAGCAAATACGCGACTAAACGTTGCAATGGATGGAACGGGTCGATCAATGGGAAACCCACATTGGTAACGAAAGCGTAAATCACTTGTGAGTCTCAGATGAAGAGCAGTAAATTGCGAAATTCCTTCGAAAGGAGCCACCAACAAAGACCGTAAAATCGCTTCGCGGCTGTGTCCCGTTGCACCTTGGGGCGTAATGCTTCTCAATTCTTTGGCGTACGGGCGTAAGTCCAAAACCGAAAAAAATAAGGGCAGACGTTCTTTCGATTCAAGTTTTTGCAGTTCCTCAAAGGAAAAAAGTGATGGCTGGAGAATATACAAGTGACTTTACCTTCCTCGAAAAGTTTTCGTATGTGGTTGCTTGAAAACTTCTCCTTCTTGGGGTGAAGTCCTTTTTTATGCTTTTCAAGCGCTTGATACGAAAGGGCTCAGAAATCTGCAAAAGGCTCATTTAAGAAACCACCTGATTTACAATTAATTACATTGTGAAGTATGTGATAACAGATAACAAAACAGATGTAATAGCCATCGCTAGAAGTGGTCTTAACGCTTTCGTTCTAAGGTCTTTTAGACTAACATTTAAACCTAATCCAATCATAGCCATAGTTAGGATAAAGGAAGTGAAGAAAGAGATGCTATTCATGACACTAGTTGGGACGGTAATCAAATGACCAAGGACATAACTTCCAAATAAGCTCATGATAATAAAACCTATGAGAAACCATGGAAATTCAATTTTAGCATCAGAATCTGATTCAACTTTATTTTTTCGTTTCATCCAGTACATAAGAATAAAACTAAGTGGAACGAGTAAGAATACACGACCTAGTTTCGCTAACAAAGCAATAGCAAGTGCATCTGGACCAGCAGGCGCTCCTGCTAAGGCAACATGAGCAATTTCGTGTAGACCTACACCTGACCAAACACCGTATTGAAGGTCTGTCAAAGGGAGAAACGGACGTAAGATAGTGTATGTTATGGCGAAAATGGTACCAACTAAAGCAATTATACCTGCCCCAATAGCAGTATCTTCATCCTTTGCTTTCAAAATTGGTGAAACGGCTGCAATTGCAGCAGCGCCACACACCCCTGTTCCAATTCCTAATAACAAGGATAAGGAAGAATTCGCTTTGAATAGTTTTGCAAGCAACATTGTAAGAAGGATTGAAAAAACGATGGTTCCAACATCTCTTGCAAGCAAACCTAACCCTTGATGAAAAACAACATCAATGTTTAGTTTTAACCCAAAAAGGATAATAGCAAGCCTTAACAACCTTTTGGCAGAGAATTGGATTCCAGTACGAAATTTCTCAGGATATCCCCAAATTTGTCGATAAACTACTGCAATGATGATTGCACAGGCGAGCTGACCAACATGATCTAACCCGGGTATTTTTGATAATCCAAAACCAACTAATGCAATAATAAAGGTAAATCCAACACCACCGAACCAAAGTCCTCTCGAGGATGATTTTTTATGTTTTGCTAATGATGTATTCATTTTAACAACTCCTATATTTGCTTCCTTGTATTAAGAGTATATTTGTTTTTATAATAAGTAAAATAGATTATAATTATAGCTATAATATAAAATTACTTATCATGGAAGTTTAAAATTTTTAGACCCCATTTTATTCTAAGGAGGAAGACTCATAATGGATCAATCTTTACTTGTATTTACTACAGTTGCAGAACAAAAGAACTTTACTCGAGCAGCTGAACTTCTCCATATGACACAACCAGCAGTCAGCAATTATATACAAACGTTAGAAAAAAACATGGGGATAAAATTGTTAGAGAGGACAAACAAATATGTTCGACTTAGCAAGGCTGGAGAAATAGTATTTCATCACGCCAAGGACATCTTAGGTCTCTATACTCGAATGGAAAGACTCATTGATGATTTAAAACATACTGCAAGTGGTCCTCTTTCTATTGGTGCAAGTTATACTTTCGGGGAATACATTCTTCCTCATAAAATTGCCAGTTTGCTTAAATCCTATCCATTATTAAATCCAATCATTACTATAAAAAATTCTAATGAAATTATAGATTTAATAAAGAAACACGAGGTAGATGTTGGGATAATCGAAGGAGAGGCTAATAATGAAAATATAAAGGTTATACCATTTGCTCTTGACGAGTTATCAATTACAGTCCCTTCAAATCACCATTTAGCAGAACAAAAGGAAATAGACCCCTTGTCATTAAACCTAGAGACTTGGTTAGTTCGTGAAGAAGGTTCTGGAACGAGAGAAATGCAAGAAAAGGGGTTTAAACAATTGGGGTTTTCTCCGAAGAAGTATATGACATTTGGGAGTACGCAAGTTATTAAGGAATCTATTGAAGCTGGTCTAGGAATTTCTATACTCTCACACGCGTCAATAAAAAACGAACTAGAACTTGGTAAAGTGAAGTTACTTGATATAAATGGGTTTCCAATCTCACGAAATTTTTCACTTATAACTCCAAGAGTTGAATTTTATACAAAAGCAATCGAGATATTTATTGAATCCTTAGTTATAGAATGAAATCCAGTCAATTGTGAAGGACGAGGTGAAAAGCAAGCCCTATCAACGTGGAACAAGTTCATCCAATGTCAGATAAAATAAATACCAATCCCCCACCTATCGTTGTTAAAATCGGGTTATTAATCTTGGGAGTAATCTTAGCGTTGTAAATCCGCATTTTCCTGACGCTACCTCTAAAGGATCGCAAGGCACCAGCATCCTGAAGATCTTCGGCCTCATAGCGGCAGGCACAGGGAACAATGAACGAATTTTTAAAATGAAAGGCGTCCCTTTCCAAACCGCCGTCGTTACATCCGAACTCGCATGCCGGTTATTATCCCGGAGCTTCGTCCATCACACTCAAGCTGTTATTCAATGCTGAAGGAAAGATTCTCGGAACACAGGCTTACGGCAGAGAGGGCGTGGATAAGCGGATTGACGTGATCGCGACCGTCATGCGCCTGAAGGGCTCGGTGTACGACTTGACCGAACTGGAATTGTCCTATGCGCCGCCCTATTCCTCCACGAAAGATCCCGTCAACATGCTGGGATACATGGCCGAGAACGCACTGAGCGGCTTGTCTCCTATCGCAAGCCTGGAGGACGTTCATTTGCGTGACACAGAAGCAACGGTTCTCCTGGACGTGAGGTCACAGAAAGAATTCAATGCCGGACATATTCCCGGAGCAATCCATATTCGCGTAGATGAGCTCAGAGGCCGGCTGAACGAATTGAATTCCGCCAAGCCGCTCATGGTCTATTGTCAAGTTGGGTATCGCGGCAACGTGGCCACTCGAATCTTAAGACAGCATGGGTTTGACGCCGCTAACCTGACTGGCGGCTATAAATCCTTCGAGATCGCCTCCTTCCGCTCATCGGCATCGGAGTAAATAGTGAGGCTGATGCAGAAAAAACCCTGCATGACAGAGTTCTTTCTGCATATTGCCGTATTATTTGCTTTTATCTACGCAAGCAATGAGTCGTTTCTCGATATCCGTTGCAATCGCCATGAGGTTGTCATTTTCCACGAGGCCGATCAGGGCCGTAGGTTTCGGAAGGCCGATCCGGGTTTTCCCCTTCTCCTCATAAACCGCGATCTTGCAAGGAAGGAAATAACCGACTAAGGAATTTTCAGATAACACGCGTTTGGCTTCGACGGGATTGCAGACCTCCAGGATATGAAAGGTTTGTTCGAAATCCACACCCTTCTCCTGAAGTTTAGCCTTCATATCCAAATGCCATAGCACGCCAAACTTTTCTTCCTTTAGGGCTTCGGTCAATTTCTCAATGGCTTGTTCCGGAGTTTTCCCCGTTTCAACCGTGTAATGGAATGTCATTTTAATGTCCTCCCTTGTCATGCTTTCAGAGCAATCACGGCATATTGGGCATCTGTCGGCCTTATGACCTCAATAATCGAAAATCCATGCCGCTCCATGGATTGTTTCAATGCATCCGCGCTGATGCGATGATGGAGAGGCGGCCCTTGGGGCGTCTCTTTCTTCTCCCATTCAAGACATAGACAAATACCGCCGGATTTCAGGACGCGGTACATTTCTGCAACGGCCTGATCGACGGTTTCTGCTTCATGGAGCACGAGGGATGCGAGCACCCGATCCACAGATTCCTTTTCCAGCGGAATGTTCTCCAATTGTCCTTGCAGGGTCTGAATATGGTTCAGTTCACGTTCTTCAGCCTTGCTGAGGATGATATCCAGCATTCACGGTTCGATATCGAGTGCGTATACGGTACCGCTCGTTCGCTCCGCCGCCGGAAGCGTAAAATATCCGGTGCCGGCCCCCAAGTCCAGAAGTGAAAGCGAATCACGTAAATTGAGTTTATCAAGCAACGGCTCCGGAGGATTGGCTGCTTTGCGTTCAGGACTCTCCAACTTCGCCATATGTTCCGGATTGAACCTTCGATCATGCATAGGATCTCTCCTCCTTAGCAGTTCCATCAGTACTCATCGATTTAAGCTTACCCATACGATAAAGGGTTAACCCTCCCGTTTATCGCTTCGACACCGGGCCTGTCCAAGCGCTGATACCACCGCGTAAGTGAGCCAGCCGGGTAAAACCGTTCTTCATCAGAATCCGCGCGGCACTTTTGCTTCTCATGCCGCTTCGGCAATAGAGCAGCAGATCCCGATCCTTGGGGATTTCGCAAAGTCGGCGATTCAACTGGGACAATGGGATATTCTTCGCCCCTTGAATATGTCCTCCCTTGAACTCTCCGGGTTCGCGTACGTCGATAAGAACCGTTTGCTTGGACCCCTCAAGCTCTTTTTTGAAATTTGCCGCACTAAGCGTCTTTAGCCCCTTCGTCGGACCGAATCGGAAATAAAAAAATGCGAGTACCAGAACGACGAGAATGATATTCACCCAAAGGTCGCTGTTCAACTGAAAAGTCCTCCTTTCGCCTTGGCTTTTATGCGCACCGGTTGCCTTCTCCGGTATATAGCTTTCGGAAGCCGCGTGATTCGCGCGGCGGATCTTCGCTCATAATCGCGATCCGCGATGATGAGAACGGAATCCTCCGGCGACAACGCCTTCTTCCAAAGCACCGGAAGACGGCCTAAAGATATGTTAATGGAGCCATTCACGTGGCATGCTTCATAGTCCATGGCATCGCGAACGTTCAACAGTTCATTTCAGAATTCTGGTCGATGGCTTCTTTCCATGTTTGGGAATCCACCCAATTTAGCCCTTTAGCCGGCCAAATTCGGCAGAGTCCCCAAGAAGCCAGAACAAGAACGACCAAGGCAAACACGATCGCCACGTTCCTCCTCCTTTATTCGTTTATTCGCGGACCAACTCATCCGTCCAGTTATTGAGACCGCCTGTCATGTTTACGACGTTGTATCCCTGTTCGCTAAGCAGTTCGCATGCAAGACCGCTACGGTTGCCGCTTCTGCAAATGACTATGGTTTCGCGCTTGGGGTCCAGTTCATTGCGACGTTCGCCCAGTTGACCGAGGGGAATATGTTTGGCTCCGGCCACGTGTCCTTCCGCCCATTCCGCCGGTTCGCGTACATCCAGCAACATCAGAGGTTCCCCTGATTTCAGACGGGCTGCAACTTCTTGCGGAGTAATTTGCTTGGGAAGCTTGAATGCCATGTTTTTGTCTCCTTCAGATTGTTATTTGTTGCGTTAGCGGCTTTTAACCAGAAGCTCTACAGCTTCCTTGACCATCTTTCCCGTATCGTTACCGGCAGCCTGTTCCGCCAGGATGCATTGCTGCAAATTTTCCGCAACGATCTGAGCGATTGCCTTGTCCGATGCGTTGCGAACGGCGGACAACTGTGCCACAACTTCTTTGCAGGACTTTCCTTCCTCCATCAAACGCAGCACCCCGCGGACTTGTCCTTCGATTCTGCGCAGCCGGGTTTTGATTTCGTCAGTGTATTCGTAGTTCATGTTCAACATCTCCTTATACGTGTATGGGTATAGTATAAAGAAAAAAAATAGTAAGATCATACACGCTTGTTCAAATGAATAAGTTTACTTTTCCGTTCGCGGCGTCACCCAGATATGCGGCTACTCCTGCATACTCCAGACCATCGATCAATTCTTCCTGTTTCAGACCGAGCAAGTCCATAGTCATCGTACAAGCGACTAACTTCACGCCTTGTTCTTGAGCCAGTTCAATCAGCTCGGGCAACAACAATGCTTTGTGCTTTTTCATCACATATTTGATCATCTGGGGTCCCAGGCCGCCGAAGTTCATTTTCGACAAGCCCAACTTCTTCGCGCCGCGCGGCATCATCCATCCGAAAGCTTTTTCAAGCAGGCCTTTGTTCGTTTTGATCGGTTCGTCGCGGCGAAGCGCGTTTAATCCCCAGAACGTGAAGAAGATCGTCACTTCGTGATCATACGCCGCGGCTCCGTTCGCAATGATGAATGCCGCAATGGCTTTATCCAAATCGCCGCTAAAGAGCACGATTGTCGTTTTATCTTTTGCCAATTCCAAAGGCACATACCTTCTCTCTCATGAATTTTACTAATACCCCTATAGGTATAATAATGGACAATAATAAAGAATGCAATCCTTTTGCCGCGGCAAATGTTTGCAGATATGATTTATGCATTTACAAAATGGACGACCAAACTTTAATGGCCGTGAGTGCGATCAGGACGACCAAACCAAATCGAAGCACCTTTACGTTGATTTTCGAACTAACCATCGTGCCGATCGGTGCACCGATCAAACTGCCGATGACGGTATATACTGTAGCCAACAGAGGGACATCCCCTCCAGTGATTTTCCCAATGACTCCGCCGACGGCCGAAATGAACACAATCGCAAGCGATGACGCAATCGTTGTGCGCGTGGGAATTTTGAGCACGGTGAGCATAATAGGAATTAAGATAAAGGCTCCGCCGGCCCCCACGATTCCGGAAACGATACCTACTACAAATGCCGCAGTAATAGCGATGAATTTGTTAAACCGGAGCTCGTCCGTATCCTTTTGTTTTCCCCTGTTCGGTATTAACATCAGCACGACGGCCAGTACCGCAAGAATGCCGTAGATCAGGTTGATGACATCCGCGTTCAACATACCCGAAACAAACCCACCGACCAGGCTGCCGGCAAGAATGCTGCTCCCCATGTAGAGGACCAGCTGTTTATTGACGACGCCCGTTCCCCCCTTTTTGCTTTTTTTACGAAACGCGATAACACCCGTAAGTGAAGCGAAAAAGACTTGGAACATGCTGATGGAGGAAACTTCGTGGGCGGTAAAGTGTGCCGCACCGAAAAGGGATGGAATATACAGTAGGAGGGGATAATTGATAATCGCGCCGCCAATACCGAGCAACCCCGAAAAGAAAGAGCCGAGCAGACCGATGAGCACCATGATAATGAGCAGTAAGAAATCCATGACACCCTCCTGTCGAAAAGTTATCTTTTAAGGCGTGACATCAAGGTGAATACAGGTTATAATTAAATCCAAGTAAAATCATCAGAAAAAAAGGTGATCCGCTTGCTTCAACAATTAAAAAGCCTTTTCGAAGATAAATGCCCGTTGTGCAATCAGAAGCTGCAAGCGAAAAACGACATGGCATGCACCACAAAAACTTGCCCCCGAGGCCATTATACCGAAGAAAGTTATTGTTCCCTCGGCGTCACCATCGTATATGACGAGTTAAAATAAGCGGGCCCTCCCGGGTCCCGCTTATTTTTTAGGATTTGCGAACGTAAAATTTATAAACGCCATCTTCTTCGACATGCTGAATGAGTTCGTGTTTTGTTTGTTTGACCCACGCCTGAAAATCATTCACGGAGCCTTTGTCCGTAGACAGAACCTCCATGACTTGACCCGTCTGTAGGCCATCCAACGCTTTCTTCGCCTTGACGATCGGCATCGGGCACGCCATACCTTTCGTATCAACCGTGATATCTGTATTCATATTCATGGTCATGTTCCTCCCTTATTTATCATGCACCGCGCAGCGGTTCGGACCGATTTCCATCTCGCGCTGCTCGTCTTCGTTCGGTGTAATCTTACCCATATTCGTTTGGCGGATCTCCTGATAAGCATTCGGTTGAGGCGGCAAATTCTCGGTTACTGTCCTACGGAACGTCTCCTCGTCCTGAATGTTCAAGCCTGGATTGTCGCGGTACAAATCCGACAAACGGGCCATGACGCGGCCTCCTTCTCCCAGCTCCGTCACTTTGCCGAAATGGGCCGGCAGTACGATCAAATCCTGATCCAAGCCTTTGTAACGGTTATACAAGGTGTTGCGAAGATCGCCAACCCAGTCCTCTGCTTTGCCAGCCAAGTCCGGGCGGCCGATCGATTCGATGAACAGGATATCGCCCGTAAGCAGATATTCATCATCTACGATAAACGACGTGCTGCCGATGGTGTGACCCGGCGAGTAAATGGGTTGAATTTTGATCTTCGTATTGCCAACCGTGATGTCACGGCCTTCTTCCAGTTTCTCATATGGGAACGTTACTTCTGTCGCGTCCTTGGGCGGCAGCCAGTACGTTGCGCCTGTTTGCTCCGCCAATTTGCGCCCGCCGGAAATGTGGTCCGCGTGCAGGTGCGTGTCCAGCGTGTGTTTAATGGTTGTTCCCTGTTCCTTGGCGAAGCGTTCGAATACATCCGTCATCCGGAGCGTATCGACCACAGCCGCTTCACCGCTGGAAATCACCATGTAGGAGAGGCAGCCTTTGCCGATCCGCACGAATTGGTACAGGGAGCCGCCGTCTTTCAAATCCCCGATTTTTACCGGCTCCAGATGCTCGCTCCAAGATTTCATGCCGCCTTCCAGATAAGACACGTTCGTTCTTCCAGCCTCGACCAGTTGTTCCGCCACGAATTTGGACGAGCCTTCCTTGGCGCATACCACCAGCAAGCGTTTGTCGCTTGGGATTTGTTCTAACGCTTGATCCACGCTGTCAAGCAAATCGAAATACGGAATGTTGATGACCTCGACGCTTTCCCCTTCGATTTTCCAATCGTCAAAATCGCTTTGGTTGCGCACATCAAGAATAAAGAACTCTTCTTTGTTCAGGACGATTTTCGTCAGTTCTCCCACTGTCATCGGGCGGAGTCTGCTTGCAGTAGTCAATGTTGTTTCCCCCTTTGATGAATTAGAACGTCAAGGACACGTTTGCGTCCTTCGCGAAATCCAAGAACGTGACGGCTCCGCCGACTTCGATTCCTTCAATAAAATCCTCTTTCTTCAGGTTCATGACGTCCATCGTCATTTGGCAGGCGATGATTTTCACGCCCATTTCCTGCGCCATGTTCACCAGTTCCGGAATGGAAGGAATGTTGGCGTTCTTGAAGCCTTCCGCGAAATGCTCTTTGCCTGCGGGCAGCGGAAGCTGGTGATGCGCCTGCTTGTGGATCAGGTTCAGTCCTTCGAAGGTGAAGAAGATCGCCACCTCGGCATCCGTTGCCGCAGATGCGGTCGCGATGTTGAAGACCTTGTAGGCATCGAACAGTCCGCCGTTGCTTGCGATAATCGCTACTTTCGTGCTCATTTGGATTGACCTCCTTGGTCGATGATTAGATTTGAAAGTCCTTTTCCGTCGGACCGGACCACCCGGACATGCCAGGCTCCACGTTCTTCACGTTCTTGAAGCCTTTCTCGGCCAGCAATTGGCAAGCAAGATCGCTGCGTGTTCCCGTACGGCATACTACGTGAATGTCATCATCCGGATTGAGCTCGCCGAGGCGCTCTTCCAGCTCCCCAAACGGAATGGAGACGGCCCCGGGTATGCGGTTAAACGCGTATTCGGCAGGCTCGCGAACATCGAGCACGGTTACGCTGCCCAGCTTTTTCTCCAGCTCTTCATTGGTCACGGTGTGAGGATATTTCTTTTCTTCCTTGATCTCATCCGCGCTCGATTTACGGATGAAGTGCCTGAGCACGTCGCCCTCCTGAATCGTACCCAAATATTGATGGCCGGTATTCTTGGCCCAGCCTTGTATATCAGCCAGTGAACCTTTATCGGTTGCCTGAACCTCGATGACCTGCCCGGATTGCAGCTGATCCATCGCTTTTTTGGTTTTGACGATTGGCATCGGACAGGCCAAACCTTTGCAATCAAGCGTCTGATCGGCTTTGATTTCTGGATGTGCAGTCAAATCGTAACCCTCCTATATTGGTGGTTTTCCGGGGCTTACCTATCCTGTTCGAGTTTACCCAAATGACTTCAAACTCATTATTACGTATACCCCTATACGTATAATAATCGAGTAATGTATTGTTGTCAACTTTGGATTAACTGGGACTCAAGAGATATAAGGATTATAGTTATGAAACCTATATAAAAACAAAAAAACTGACTTTACCAGCTTGCATCCAGAGTTCACTAATTTCTGGAATTGATTTCTGCGTATTAGGTTATGTACTCGGGCATTTGTGGACCTAGACGAACATCAGGAGGATTGCCGCTATGAATTATGCTGTTTTTCAATTTATTAACGATTTGTCGGGACATCTTATTTGGCTAGATTCGATTATGATACTTGTAAGCAAATACGGTTTGGAGTTATTTGCTATATGGCTTGGATTCGTGTTGGTACTTGGCGATGATCGATGGAGACATATTGTTGTGCAGTCGGGGTTCGCTGGGATGCTGGCTTTGTTTCTGAATTATGTGATTGCCCAGTTCTATTTTGAGCCTCGGCCGTTTGTAAGCCATTCGGTTCATTTACTGTTCCCTCACGCAGCGGATGCTTCCTTTCCAAGCGATCATACATCGGGGGCATTCGCACTTGCATTAATGGTACTTATTTGTAAACGCTGGTCCGGATGGTGAGGCTACAGTATGTTGGCTTTAGCCGTTGCAACAGGGATTTCGCGAGTATATGTGGGTCTGTCAAGAATTTTGTGTAAACTCCATTATAGAGATTCTCCCCTGAAGGGGAGATTGACCCTCACGGTAGATGCTGACCGATCCGTTCCGGAAAGAAAACGGAGAGCTGGAGCAGCATTTGACCCCAGTTTTGGACACGGCCTGTCCATTTACGCGTGACGTCCATCGTGATGAGATACAGCATCTTGAGCAAGGCCTCGTCCGTCGGGAAAATGCTTTTTCCTTTGGTTACTTTGCGCAACTGGCGATGGTAACTTTCGATCATGTTTGTCGTGTAGATCAGTTTGCGGATTTCCGGCGGATATTTGAAGAACGTCGCAAGCTCGTCCCAGTTGGTGCGCCACGAACGAATGATGAGCGGATATTTGGCTCCCCATGTCTCTTCGAAGCGATCCAGTTCCACAAGTGCCATTTCTTCCGTCGCAGCTTTGTAAATGGGCTTTAGGTCCGCCGTTACTTTTTTGAGGTCCTTGTAGGACACGTAGCGCGTCGAATTGCGGATTTGGTGAATGATGCACTTCTGAATCTCGGTCTTCGGGTAGCAGGCCGTAATCGCTTGGGAGAAACCGGTCAGGTTGTCGACGCAGGTAATCAGGATATCCTGGACGCCGCGATTCTTAAGGTCGTTGAGGACGCTGAGCCAGAACTTCGCGGACTCATTCTCGCCGATCCACATGCCCAGTACGTCTTTGTTTCCGTCCAGATCAATGCCGATGACCATGTAGGCCGCTTTGTTCACAATGGCACCATCCTGCTTTACTTTGAAGTGAATGGCATCCAGGAACACAACCGCATAAACGGCTTGCAGCGGACGATTCTGCCATTCCTTGATGAGCGGAACGATCTTGTTCGTCACATTCGAGATCATCGTCGGTGAGACGTCGATGCCATACAGATTGTGCAGATGATCTTGAATTTCACGGGTGCTGACGCCCTTGGCGTAGAGCGCGATGATCTGGTCCTCGATGCCCGTTACGTTTGATTGATGCTTCCGGACAACGACCGGTTCGAACTCGCCCAATCGGTCTCTGGGGACCGCAATCTCCTGCTCGCCGTACTCGCTCGTGATTTTCTTCTTGCTTTTCCCATTGCGGCTATTGCTCGTCTGCTTGTTCTGCACATCATGCTTCTCGTAGCCCAGATGGGTGTCCATCTCGGCCTCAAGCATCTCCTGCAACGTTTCGGCAAACAAGTCTTTCAAAGCATTCTGTGCGTCCTGAGCGGTGACCAGGTTATTCTCCTTGATAAACGCTCGAAGTTGCTCCTTCGACCACAATCCCATGTGTGCTCCCAACCTTTCTATTATTCCTATTGTAGCAGGTCTGGGAGTTTACACATTTTATTTTACAGACTCATATGTTGCCCATCATTATCCGGGAGATGTGATAGGGTCCATCGTAGTAGCTTTTTTAGCAAGCCCATTGCTTCAAAGCCGTTGGATATTACTTGCGCCGCTTTCTACTTTTATAATAAAAATGTACATATTCCGCTAATAGGGGCAGGCCAACATTTTATCGAAATTATACGCTAAGCTTGGAGCCCTTCCTATCTAATCTGCGTATCAATTAAGTAAATACATTAAAAACCAGATATACTTGTGGTAAGATTATAGACACAACATTCACCAACTACAACTATAGACTCCCTATTAGAAATATTGATTGCAGAAGATATGGAAGACCAAGTGACAATGAAAGCAGTTCGGCTGTATGGCAAAATTAGTGGGGACCGGTCTTAAAGCTGTATTTGCCGCGCTTGAGAAGGATTTCGACATTATTTTTATGGACATCCGAAAGCCGGAAATGGACGGCATTCAAGCCATTATCAACTAGTTGAAACAGATACCATTACGATCTACGGTTGGTTTCACCACATCATTAATAATATCCAGCACAACAGGATAATTTAGATACATCTTTGTCGAACGTAAGTGCTGCTAATTTTAATCCTTCAGCCATGGTGAGATATGGTGCTAGGCTATCGCGTAGATCCTCGACCGATAAGCCGAATTTGACTGCAAGTGTCGCAGCATAAATCACATCTCCGGCATTTTCAGCGACAATATGAACACCGAGCACCTTTAACGACTTAGAATCCGCTACTAATTTAAATACGCCGGTTGTTTCGCGATTGACAAGTGCTCTAGGCACCGAATCCAAAGACAAAACAGAGGTTTTTACCTCAAAGCCCTTTGCCCTAGCTTGCTCTTCCGTAAGTCCTACGGTAGCAACGGAAGGGGACGTGAAGGTAACACCTGGAACTGCTTCAAGATTTATTTTCTTCTCTAACCCGCCTACGGCATTATCCGCCGCGATCCGCCCTTCATATGCTGCCACATACACAAATTGCGGTCCCATCGTTACATCGCCTGCGGCATAAATTCTTGGGTTTGAGGTTTTTAAAAAATCATCGACGACGATTTCGCCTTTGACACCCGTATTGACGCTTGCGGCAGAGAGATTCAAAGCTCCGGTATTTGGTTTTCTACCGGTTGCAATGAGCAGCTGCTCGGCTTCGATGACTTTCTTTTCGCCATTTACGGTAATATGAATTTGTTTCAAATCCCCATTTGCTTTGATTCGATCGTACGTGACACCGGTAATAAGATTGATCCCTTGCTCCGTTATTGCCTTCGTCACCACTTCGGAAATTTCAGGATCATATTCTTTTAAGATGCGAGGACTTCTTTGCAGCAGTATAACTTCAGAGCCTAAATTGTGAAACAGCTGACCCAATTCCAGTGCAATATATCCGGAGCCAACGACGGCAAGGCTTTTAGGCAATTGTTTAAGCTCAAGTAGGGACGTGCTTGTTAAGTATTTTACATCTTTTAATCCTGGAATATCCGGAATCGAAGGAGAAGCACCTGTCGCGATTAAAAACCGTTTTGCAGTAAGCTCTCGACCACCCACCGCGATGGTTTTCTCATCAATGAATTTCGCTTCGCCGCGAATGTTCAAATCCGTACTCACCAATTAAATGTTCGTACTTTTGTTCACGCATGTTAGCTACCAATTCATTTTTTTGTTCAACCAACTTCGCTAAATCCACAGCAGCGGCAGATGTGGCAAGCCCCAAAAAAGGGTTACTTTTAGCTACATGATTGATTTCACCGGCACGAAGCAGCATTTTCGATGGCACGCAACCAATGTTTACGCAGGTGCCGCCCACCGTTCCCCGTTCGATGATCGCAACTTTTGCACCATGTTCCACCGCTTGTATCGCGGCGGCAAATGCTGCACCGCCGGAACCGATGATGAGAAAATCATAGTCGCCCTCATCACCGAGAACCGGAGCTTCGTGAGATTCGATTACTTGTGTATCTCCGGATTGATATTTTGCCTCGTTGATCGCTTTTTGGGCGGTTTCGATTCTAACATCATCCGGCAAATCAAACGTGGCTTCATTGCGGCGAAAACTTGCTTCGATATTGACAGCTCCAATGTTTTCAAGTGCAGTTGCAACATGCTCTTCGCAGCCGCTGCACGTCATACCCCGAACATGGATACGGTATTTTTTCATTTTTTATCCTCCAATCACACCAAACCCATATTTTGTAACCGATGATTGAATTTGCTTTACATCGGTTTTTTGATGATCAAACGAAACTCCCTTTGCTTCCCAAAGGTTCAATGTTTACTTTGCTGACACCGGTAACCTTTGAAATCAAATCCACAATAACAGAAGGCGGGCAGCATTCAAGTCCCGTAACCGTAAAGGTCGCGGATTGATTTGCAACAATTGCACTTGCAACTGTACTACTTGCATTTTTGGTTTGCATTGCTTCAGCTGCTGCTGATTTTTCATTGCTACCGCATGCCGTACTCAATAATAAAACAGACAATACCACCATCATCCCCATTGCTTTCATACAATACACCCTTTCTTATAATAGTCCATTTTCAGCCAATCCTAAAAAAAGAAATGCACCTAGAACTAAAATGGTCGTCGTCCATAACGTGATAACCGTACTTTTGCTTCTGCGTTTTCGTCTATACACCAAATAAAATGAAGCTCCAAGAAATAATAACGTTATGATTTTTAAAAATAGCTGGTATTTGATTGAAAAGATCGCTAGTGTGCCTGCCAAACCGGATAATCCAAGCGGAATGAGAATTAAGGGTCCTAGGCCGCAGCTGGACATCAAAAAAGCGGATAATACTGCTCCCCAACTCGTTAGTTTTTCTCTCAAATCATTCACCTCGTTTTCTCCCTGGAACCGAGCAGCAATCGTATGCTGCATCGTTTTTTCCTTGTTTATTCGCTTTTTTGAAGATCATCAAAATGGAAATCACAAATACGATCCCCAAAATCAAGCTAACGGTTGTTAGATGAGCAGCAAAATACGCACCAAGCGTTGTGCCAGTAAGAAGAGGAAGAATCAAAACGATATGACAAGGACAGGCAAACAGAGCTAAAACACCCCATCCGAATTTTTTCGCATTTTCTTTCACTGAATTTCCTCCTAGTCCTCATGGTCGATTAACGCTTCAATGATGGGGCATTCATGTATGGCCTTTTCATCCGGACAGCGATCTTTTAAATCTTTTAGCATACATTCGATTCGCTCAAGGTCTCTGATTTTTAACCGAACATCTTCGAGTTTTTGAACAACAAAATCGTGGATATCTGCACATCTCACATCGTCTTTATCAACGACACCAAGCAATTTATCAATTTCGGATAACGTAAAACCAAGCTCTTGTATACGTTTAATGAACATCATTCGTTTTACCGTATCTTCCGGATAAAGCCTGTAGCCTGCATCTGACCTTACAGGTTCGGCAATCAGACCTTTTCGTTCATAGTATCTAAGCGTTTCTTTATTCACATTACATAATTTGGATATGTCTCCTGAACGATACCTCATGGTTCACCTCCCTCATAAGTGTAAACCCTGTACCATGATACATAGTCAAGACACTTTTATTGATTTCCTTAAAGTTCCGAAATTATTTTTGGCATTAGAACTTTAAAGTATTTTACTAGATTATTGCCTATTTTTGATAGGGAATAAAAACTAAAGTTTAATATCATTGTTCCGATTCTGACCATTTTAGGAACTTTACTCGGAGGGGATCAAGTGAAGCGAAATTGGGAGATGGAGGAGTTAATTGAGCATTTTACGTTTCTTCCCAACGAAATGCAGCAAGTCGGCAATTATTCGGGGGAGACTCGGTTGGGGTTTGTTGTTCTGAAAAAGTCTTTTCCAATATGAAGCGCGATTCCACTTCCATAAATTCGAAGTGCCCAAAGCAGTCATTCCATACATAGCAAAGCAGGTCGAGGCACCGGCAGAGCTGTACGCCCAAATACGATTGGGCGGGTCGTTCCATCACCTACCATCGAACACAAATCAGAGATTCTTTCAAAGAATGAATCAAATTGGGTATGGTTCGCATCACCCAACGGAATACTTCCCTTCCGCTTTGGACAATGCAATTATTTTAGTCGCACAATTTTGCTCGCCTTGGGCGAAGCCGCGGTTTGTCTGCTTTCCTGCATGAAAGGTGTAGTCAATTCATGAGAGGATGACGAATCTTGATGTGATGAGTCATTACTCGTAGAGTCCGGCATTCGTATCCACTCCTTATGTTATTTTAATCAAATAATTAGGTGTTTGAATATAAAGTGTATTGTATCGGCAACCAAATCACAATCCATGCGCCGGTATGCCCTTCTTTCCAGAATGTTTTTGGGTAAAGTTGTGTTATGATATTCATATATTCAAAAGTATAACGATTAAGGAGGCGTTAGCCGTGAACCAAAATATCCAACAGTTTAAAGCCGATTTTTTTAAGGCGCTGGCGCATCCCATGCGGATTCGAATCCTGGAGGTTCTGAGTGAAGGAGATAAAAACGTAAATGAAATACAGAGTATTTTAGGCTCAGAAGGTTCAGCCGTTTCTCAGCAGTTGGCGGTATTACGAAATAAAAATGTGGTGACAAGCTTAAAAGATGGCACTTCTGTCATTTATTCGTTACGTGATCCACTGATTAAAGACCTGCTCGCAGTCACAAAGCAGATCTTCGATAATCATCTTGTTGATGCCATTTCATTACTTGAGGTCATTCGAAATGAATCATAAACGAAAAAACAAGGGAATTCGTGTAACCACAGGGATCACCTTGTTTTTTTCGTTATTCAACCGAAAACATGCTGAGCGATGTTGGATTTTCACGATTGACATTGTTCGATGACAGGAGTAACATTTCACATATATTCAAATAATCAAATATTTGAAGAAGAGAAGGTAGCTCTGATGAAATGGAAGGGACGATTTGAGGGATACCATGCAGCAGCTTTCCGTAAGGATCTCATTTCAGGTCTTATTGTTGGCATTATCGCCATTCCATTAGGGATGGCGTTTGCTATTGCGGCTGGTGTAAAACCGGAATATGGCATTTATACAACTATCGTTGCCGGTATCTGTATTTCCTTGTTCGGGGGTTCTAAGCTTCAAATTGGCGGGCCGACCGGTGCATTTATTCCGATCCTTTTCGCGATCGTCATGGAATATGGATACGAAAATTTATTGCTTGCAGGATTTTTTGCGGGAATTATTCTTGTTCTCATGGGGCTATTTAAACTCGGTACTTTGATTAAGTTTATTCCTCGCCCTGTAACCATCGGATTTACTGCCGGAATTGCCGTCATAATCTTCAGCGGACAGATTGCCAACTTTTTAGGTTTGAGCGGTATCGAGAAACATGAGAATTTTCTGCCTAATATGAAGGAAATTGTGATGCATCTCACAACTACTAATCTCTACAGTGTTATCACAGCGGTGGTTTGCTTGGCTGTCATCCTCATAACGCCGAAATTTTTACCGAAGGTCCCTGGTTCCTTGGTAGGGCTTATCGTATCCACTATAGTGACAACCGTATTCTTTAAAGGGGAAGTTGCAACGATTGGATCGTCATTTGGAGCTATTCCAAGCACTCTACCACATTTTCATTTCCCTGATCTAACCTGGGATCGCATTGAAAATTTGATTCGTCCCGCCTTTATTATTGCCATGTTGGGTGGCATCGAATCTTTATTATCGGCGGTTGTTGCCGACGGCATGACCGGCAGTCGTCATAACAGCAATCGGGAACTGATTGGACAAGGCATCGCCAATATGGTAGCCCCTCTTTTTGGAGGCATACCAGCGACAGGAGCCATTGCACGAACAGCAACCAATATCAAAAACGGTGCGGTCTCACCTTTGTCGGGTATTATACATGGCATCGTTGTACTGCTGGTGCTCATTTTGTTTGCACCTTATGCATCGGAGATCCCACTTGCTAGTATGGCACCGATTTTGATGCTGGTTGCTTGGAACATGAGTGAACGAAAAGAATTCGCTCATGTCTTAAAAACAAAAACGAGCGATTCCGTTGTCCTTCTCATTACCTTTTTGCTTACGGTCTTTACAAATTTAACGACTGCCGTTGAAGTCGGATTAATCTTAGCCGTAATTTTATTTGTGAAACGAATGAGTGACAGCTTACTGGTTTCCAAGGTATTGCCTGACCCAACAGCTAAACATGAAAAAGTGAAAGCCCATATGGTAACCGAAGGCCACGATTGCCCACAAATTGGAATCTATACCATCGAAGGCCCTCTCTTTTTCGGCGTCGCAAATATGTTTGAAAAATCCATCATGGATACGATTCACCATAGGCCGAAAGTGTTACTTCTACGCATGGGAAAAGTGCCCTTTATGGATACGACGGGTGAATCGAATCTAGCCAGCCTGGTGAAACACTTCGAGAAATTTGGCGGGATCATTCTTGTATCCGGAATTCAATCCCAGCCGTTGGAGGTATTGAAGAGAACTGGGTTGTATACGCTGATTGGGGCTGAACATTTTTTTGGACACACAGGTGAGGCGCTTAACCACGCGCTATTGCAGCTGGATTTGAATAAATGTCTGGGATGTAAACATTTTGCTTTCCGTGAATGCGCGGCGTTATCAAACAAGGAATCCCAAAAAGAAGTGATATCTTGTTTAAAGCCAGATCCAGCAAGGACATAGCCTATTCTCATTCGAAATCGCCCCAAAGACGAAATGAGGTGAGGTGAATGGCTATGCAACTTGCACTTCAGCAATACAAAGTAAATGTTATTAAGATCATGGCTCATCCGCTGCAATTGCAGATTTTGGCGTTGCTTTGTGAAGGACCAAAAGGTATCAATGAGCATCAATCGCGTTTACGACTCGCGTTGTTTATTCAGTGCAAGATCCTCTTTTATGTGATCTGCTTTTCACGACCAAAAATATGTTTAACAACCAGATAATGAGCGTTATTAACGTACTCGATACCGGAACTCATGAACAGCTAAAATCAGATCGAAAGTGAAAGAAATGATTCAAATTCATATTCAGCAAAAGGGAGAGGAATTCTCGATCATTTACTTTGAAGCAATCGACCGGCATTCGTCAAGAATTTGGATCCTGTACGAGTTATTGCGAGAGCGTCGTAATTGCTTTGGAAATGATCCTCTTTAAGATGAAACAAGGAGTTGTTTGATAAGGTTGTTCGTACGTTTCAACTACAGGATTATATGGAAGTTTTGACCTTAATTGAAAACAACCTATCGGCCGACTTCTTGGAAAAAACGATAACGGTTTTAGCTAAACAACTTAAGCGATAGGAGAAGACAATGAATGATTTAAAAATATAGTTTTTTGTTTGACTTGTCAGAAGGTCACGTGTATCTCAAACACTATTCATATTGTTTCGACAAGAACAGTTTCTAGACAATATCAAAAATTATAAGCTTGCCATGATTGTCGGGCGGACAATAAAAAAGTGTTCCAACAATCGTATAGGATCGACCGTGAGGCGCTCTCTCGTCCAATTGAAACAATAACATACAGGCACGCCCATGCTCGGATTCTTTTGGTACACAGGCACTTTCAAGTCGTCCTCGGCAAATGATTGCGAATGATTCCCGCTAAAATAGACGGTAGAGCAAGCAGAGTTCGAACAAAATACATAAGAGTTATCGGGTTCAATGGTTTCTAAAGCAGAAGCTTTAAGCAGGGACTTAAGCGTTATGAGTTGCACGTTCTTACCTCTTGTACCGCAGGAAGGGCACTCCTTCTTAGCGACACCTTCATGATTGGATGATGTACAGCAATCCATTCTAAACCACTCCTCTTGTAGACGTAAATGGGCCTAAGGGTCAGGATATATTTTTTCTTTTCTCATTTAATCCTGCCCATGGAGTAATGACAATGTTTAGTCTACAACTTTACATTCCCGTTCAAATTTACCGTCCTTCGGCTAGAAACTTTTCGATACGCGACTTAATCGCATCCCGAACCGCTCGAAATTGGCTCATGATTTCTTCCTCGGTGCCGGTCGCCTTGGCCGGATCATCGAACCCCCAATGCCACTTCACGACGTTTTTATTCGAAATCACCGGACAATGTTCGTCTGCATGGCCACATAACGTAATCACATAGTCAGCCCGATTCAAAATCTCCGGATCGATAACATCCGATGTATGGCCGCTAATATCGACGCCAGCTTCCTTCATCACCTGGACGGCACGGGGATTCAGCCCATGTGCCTCCAACCCGGCGCTTTTTACTTCGTAGCGATCATTACCGAGCGCCTTCAACCAGCCATCCGCCATTTGGCTGCGGCAAGAGTTTCCCGTACAAAGAAAATAAACGAGTTTTTTGTTATCTGACATGGTGAATCCTCCTTGTTTATGTTAAGCTGCTTGCTTTGAAAAATACTTCCGCTGGAATCGGAGCGCGACGTTGACTAAGGCAATCATCACAGGGACTTCCACAAGAGGACCGATGACGGCCGCAAATGCTGCGCCGGAATGAATACCAAACACCCCGACGGCAACGGCAATCGCCAGCTCGAAGTTATTCCCCGAGGCGGTAAATGCCAGTGTAGAGGTGACCGGATACCCAGCCCCGGCTTTTTTGCCCATGAAAAACGAAATCAAGAACATGACGACAAAGTAAATCAAGAGCGGAATCGCGATCCTCACGACATCGAAAGGCAATTGAATAATCATTTCGCCTTTCAGCGAGAACATGACGATGATCGTAAACAATAACGCGATCAGTGTAATGGGACTGATTTTCGGAATAAAGACGGTTTCGTACCAGGACCGCCCTTTTACTTTTACAAGCGAATAGCGAGTAATCATTCCGGCCAGAAACGGTATCCCTAAATAAATAAACACGCTCTTGGCGACTTCGGCCATCGTAATGTCAACAACGATGCCCTCCAACCCGAACCGTCCCGGCAAAATCGTAACAAAGATATAGGTGTAGGCAGAGTAAAACAAAACTTGAAAGATCGAGTTGAAAGCAACGAGTCCCGCCGCGTACTCGGCATCCCCTCTGCACAAATCGTTCCAAACGATAACCATTGCAATACAGCGAGCTAAACCGATTATAATCAGCCCAACCATATATTCCGGATAGCCTTGGAGAAAAATAATAGCCAAGAAAAACATTAAGATCGGGCCGATAAGCCAGTTTTGAATCAATGAAATGGTTAACACTCTGCCATTTCGAAAGACACGGCCGATTTCTTCGTATCTTACTTTCGCCAGCGGCGGATACATCATTAAAATGAGACCAAGCGCAATCGGTATCGATGTGGTTCCAACTTGAAACTCATTCAAACCGGCGACAAAGTTAGGAAATACGTAACCCAAGCCAATTCCTATCGCCATCGCAACAAAAATCCATAACGTCAAATAGCGGTCCAGAAATGAGAGTCGCTTTTTCTCTTGTTTACTCACTTGCTGTACACCCCTTTTACTCGCATGTAACCGTCAGTCCTTGTTGCTCCAATTTCCGCAGCTCCTCGGATAGATCAGGCAAATGGGACAGAGCATAACCAATTTCCTCTACCCGCTTCTCATTGATGGAGTAGAACACCCATTGCCCCTTTCGCGTTTCGCGGACCAGTTCAGCCGTTTTTAGACGGCTTACATGTTTAGAAATGGCTGGCTGGGAAATGTTAAAGATGGGAACCAGTTCACACACGCAGCAATCGCGAATACGGAGCAAAGAAAGGATTTTCAGCCTTGTCGGATCGGCAAGAGCTTTCAGAATATCCGCTATCTTTTCAAACTCCATTGTCATGATTATCACCCCACACCAAAAACTATATAACCATATTGTTATTTATATATAAAAAAAGGTCAATACCGAAATTTCCGTCCCCCCCTCTCAACCCATTTCCTGAGATAAAGGCAAATTTAATACTTGCAAATTGCAAATAAATGCGATATAACTGTTTCATGAGGTGAGGCGCCGTGGAAAATGTACGCGAACTATTTCAAATCATGACTCGTCGCTTTGGCTTTCTGAATAAAAACTGCTGTTCTGCCGGTGGCTGCGACATTTCCTTAATTCAAAGCCACATCCTTTACGAAATTGATCGCCAGCACAAGCCTTCCATCCAGCAAGTAGCAGAGGCATTAGGGACTGATATCACGACATTCAGCCGACAAGTCCAATCGTTAATCAAGATGAAATTAGTGAAAAAAACGCCCGATCCAGACGACCGGAGGGTAAATCTACTTTCCCTAACGACGGAAGGCAAGTATGTTGCGGCGTCGATTGACCAACAAATGAACGACTACTTAAACGAAATCTTTTCGCACATGAACGATTTTGAAAAAGATACCGTCATTCGCTCGATCAAGCTATTAAACGAAACGATGGCGAAATCCGGCCAATGCTGTTCAACCCCTTCTTGTGGGTGATCTTTTTTCTACAATAATTGCAATTTGCAAATAATTCGAGGGGGATTGGAATGTCAGCGATTTTCGATGCAATCGTTATCGGGGGTGGGCAAGCCGGTCTTGCTTCCGGATATTACTTGAAGAAGAACGAACTGCAATTTTTGATCCTGGAAGCAAGCGAACAGGCAACCAGTTCTTGGCCACATTATTACGATAGTCTAAAGCTGTTTTCGCCATCTCGGTTATCATCATTGCCGGGCATGAAGATACCCGGAACTGCAACCCACTACCCATTACGAAACGAGGTGATCCAGTATCTAAAGTCGTATGCCCAGCGCTTTGACTACCGATCCGGACCAACCAGAAGGTTGTTGCCGTGGAGAAAAGCGAATACGGTTTTACGATCCGAAAGGCAGCAGGAGACGAATATGAGACGCGAACGATCATCAATGCGACAGGCTCCTTTCATAATCCCTATACGCCGAACATCAGTGGAAGGGAAGTCTTTCAAGGGGAAGTCCTCCACTCTTCCGTGTACCGCAATCCGGATCGTTTCCGGGACCAACGAGTGGTCGTCGTCGGGCGCGGAAATTCAGCGGTTCAAATTGCGGTAGAGCTTGCCGACAGCAGCCATACATCGCTCGCTGTCCTTCGGCCCGTTCAGCTTATGTAAACAAAAGTATTGGGAATTAACCTGCACTTTTGGATCAGAGCCGTCGGCTTGGATACCTTTCCATTCTGGCGATTTGGCAAAAGCCTCCAAGTCCGAGTTCCGTTGCCGATTTAGCCGATTACCGAGCAAGATTAACGGCTGGGAAGCTGGATCAACGGGCTATGTTTGCCTCTTTTTACTCCGAGGGCGTCGTCTGGCCAGACGAAACCAAAGAACCGGTACAAACCGTCATCTTTGCGACTGGGTATCGTCCCGATCTGTCTTCCCTTCATCCCATCGGGGCGCTTGACGCCGAAGGGAAACCGTTACAGACAGCAGGAATCAGCCTTTCCGTTCCGGGACTGTATTATGTCGGTTTGGAAGGACAGCGTTCCTTTGCTTCCGCCACATTAAGGGGGAGGGGCCGGACGCGAAATATGTTGTTCGCAAGTTACGGCCTTACGTGAAAAATCACCTTTAGGAAGGCTAGTTCCCATGAACTTGAATTGGTTCGCCGCGGAGTACCTTATGAAACAGGAACAGCGTGAAATAGAGCGCTCGGCACGGGAAGCCTGGAAATGGCAAAATCCCAAGGAGTTATCGAGCCGGTTCCTTTGGAGACGGCAACTCACGATAGCAAACACAGCAGCTTGTTGCACCCCTAGCTGCTGCTGATTTGATAAAAAAGTTGAAGGAGAGATAGTTCATGAATCAAGTAACGAACGATCAAATTCGCCAAAATGTACGCAGCTGGTATAAAGAAATCGCCTTGCAAGAAGTGGAGTCGGGTTCGTGCTGCTCGCCAGCTTCAAGCTGCCGTGGATCGGCAAATGACGTTTCTTCGCAGTTGGGCTATTCATCCGAAGAATTAACCGCTGTGCCGGACGGTGCCAATCTTGGCCTCGGTTGCGGCAATCCGCAAGCCATCGCGGAGCTTAAACCGGGAGAAGTAGTATTGGACCTCGGTAGCGGCGGCGGTTTCGATTGTTTTCTGGCGTCTCGGCAAGTCGGGGAAACCGGCCATGCGATCGGGGTCGATATGACGCCGGAAATGGTGAGTCGCGCCCGCAACAATGCCGTCAAAGGCGGGTTCACGAACACGGATTTTCGGCTAGGGGAAATCGAGCATTTACCGATCCCGGATCAAACGGTGGATGTTATCATTTCCAACTGCGTCATCAATCTTTCGCCGGATAAACTGCAAGTGTTTGATGAAGCATTCCGCGTCCTGCGCTCCGGTGGGCGTCTGGCCGTTTCCGATGTCGTGATGACGGCAGAGCTTCCTGCGGAAATCAAAAACGACTTGGATGTTTTTTATTCGGGGTGCATATCGGGGGCTTCGTCCGTTGACGAACTGAAGACGATGCTAACGCAAAGTGGATTTAAGGATGTGGTGGTCGAACTGAAAGAGGAATCCAGGGCGTTTATTAAAGATTGGGTTCCTGGGTCGAAGGTGGAAGATTGCATTGCCTCTGCCGTTATAAAAGGAGTTAAACCATAACCCAATCGGCACAGCTATAGATCATAAGTAAAGCAAAGCAGTTCTATCGTTGTTTGGATAGAACTGCTTTTATTTGGTTAGCTCGCCATTGCCCGGCATGTCTTTACACAGGAGAAGCAGGCTTCAGCACACCGCAAACGTATTACAAATGACTTTTCCGTAAAGCCAATCTAACTGCTACATAGGAGACAACACCTACTGCGGATACCGTTCCGATAAACGTCAAAAAAGGAGATACCGCCAAAGTTCGCCTTGTCAATAACTTGAAAAGCGACGACCATCCGATGCATCTACACAGGCACCTCTTCCAAGTAATAAACAAGAACGGGAAACCGTTTGAAGGGTCCCCCGTTATTAAGGATACGTTGAATTTGAAGCCGGGCGAAGAATACGTTGTTGCATTTGAAGCAGATAATCAAGGGAACTGGATGTTCCATTGTCACGATCTTCATCATGCTTCGTCTGGTATGGTAACGGAATTAAAATATACAGACTATAAGACTGATTTTGTTGCAGACCCGAATGCAAGAAATAAACCAGAGTTATACAAAAATAAAAAATGAGCGCTTACCCGTAACCTGGCCAATTCGTCACATCGGCTCCATTGCGCCATTTTGGGCGTTGGTTCTTGATTTCGCTATTTTTGTGCCGACAGGGAGGAATCTTGTTGCGAAGAATCAGAAAGACTCGGCCTGCCGAACAACACCTGTTTATCCGAATCGAATCGACCGCGATAAACCACTTGTCCCCGAGTGGAGGAAGCGTCCACTACTTTGCCGTCTCCCGCATAAATGCCGACATGCGTAATATCCATGAATCTGCCATTACGCTCGTAGCTCCAAAAAACAAGGTCGCCCGGAACCAAATCCGCCGCGCTTACGGTCAGGCCATCCTCCACGCAAAATCTGGCCTGCTCAGCTGCGGTTCGCGGCAAGCTAATACCTAGCTGATGATAAACCCATTGGATGAGATAGCTGCAATCCGTATAGTTATCCTGTCCAGCCTTCGGTTGGCTGTACGGATCGCCTAGACGAGTCAGCGCCAACTTGACGGCTTCACTGCCCAATTCGCCTTCGGGCAATTGCTGTTGAACCAAATCAAGCTGCTCCGGCGTCAAACCAACATCCGCATCTTTACCAAGTATCGCAAACATAAGCGGGCGAAACTCCTCGGACAGCATCTCCTTCATTAATTCCATCTGTTCATTTGTAAAGCGATACATATCTGCCTGTTGTTCCGCAGTATGGCTAGCGATCGTAATATGCAAAATACGTTCATACCAGGTAATTGTCTCTTCGCTTGTACTCCCGTCCTCATGTTCTTCCATAACCGTTTCCTTATGTTCTATCGTCTCAACACGAGATTCCAGCGAATTCATATCCCAAAACACCGATCGAATGATACCGATTCTTGTTGCATCAAGCGTAGCCACATCCATTCCGTTTTCCGCATCCATGACGGTCTTTACGGCAAAGACGGCGATAATGTCCATCCAGTTATCGATCCGCGTATTGTCCGCGCTGCCAGGATAATGATATTCCACCCGGTCTACATTGCCAGCGGATCGCTGCATATCTACAAGTCGGGCGGCGAATTCATCGTCTATTTCCTGAACGATTCGGGTAAGCGGCTTTACATCGGCATCCGTATTTTCACCAGACACAAAGATACCGAACGGGGAGGAAATGACAGCGGCTACCGCCATGATAATGCACAAAACTACAATTACCGAACCGCTGATCCCCAAAAGCGCCGTCAATCCCTTGACAAGCAAGGCGGTGGCTCTTACAACCATTTTAACGATAAGGCGATTCAATCTCGCGGCTGCTCGCGCGGTTTGAACGGACCGGCGGGCAGACATCGCCATCTGCGCAGCCCGCTGAGCTTCCTTGACGGCATTCATTCTCCCTTCAGTTTGAGCATCCGAATAATTGTTAGCGTGATCTAGCCGATGCCCATTTTTTATAAATGTCGCTAACGTCTTGAAATTTTGCGCTTTCCGTTTGATCGTATGACCTGATTGTTTCATTATGGTAGACGGGACTCGGGTTAACGGATTCACGCGTCCATTTGCTGAATGAGATACCGCGGCGGAGAATGATTCCTTATTCCCGACCGGTTTTAGAGGGCCGGTATCCCGTTTTCGCACCCGCTCAGGAGATCTGCTTGTTCTAGAACGATACAGAAGCCGGGCATTGAACCGACTCCGTATAAAACGTTGTTTTCCTGGATGCGAGCCAGAAGACAAGACGTATTTTCCATCAACCGGCTTACGGAGACGTGTGCTTCGGGCAAGTCGCGGTGTACGCGTAATCGAAGACTCCGCATGAACATCAATCGGACTCTGACTTATGACAGAATCACCCTCTGGCAACGACCGCCTTTTTAGAATGTGCCGAATCAATCTCTTGTTGATACGCAGACTCATCCCCATTTGGGCACGTATCGTTTTTTTCGTAGCCGCTGCGGACTGGCGCTGCGCATATTCAACCGGAGACTGGGAAGCCGCCTTGTCATTCTCAACCTGCCGTTTGGCACGGTCGCTTGAACGCTTTACACGATGTAACACGTTCGGGAATCTGTCCGAACGTTTGATGTCTTTCACAACATCTCTCGTTTTAATCTCCTTCATTGTCCCATTCAACTCCCAATGATGGCAGCCATTCAGCGGGTTGGTTCGGCCAGACGTTTGAAAGTTCTCTCGTGACTTCGGCAATATTCGGGGTAACGAAGACGAATCGCTTCAAAAAAGTAAGGGGCATAGCTGCAATCAAATAATTCATGGGGAGTGGAGTGATGTTCGCCCCCCGCTTCGGTCCAGCCATTCCATAAATTAAAGGCGAGCCGACACACTCGAATGGTACTGCCGGTTTGCCAAGGGGCCGAAAGGCCTTCGGGCTTAATGCCGCCATTAGAAAAATCATACAAATCGCGGATATGACTTCTGGTTTCCCGGGAAATGCCCAATGTATAGAACAGCGCCCGGTGGTAGCCATCGCTGCATTTCCTTTCATCCAACATCTGAAAATAGAATCTCTCGTGTTCCTCATCTCGAAATCGAATCGGATGCATCGCTACAGACCCCTCTCATGGAAAATGAGCGGCTGGTTGCAACCAGCCGCTGTCTGAACATAGTCCTCTATATAACAGTTCATTTTGGCAGGAAAATCGGACCCTCCGACGAAACGATTACATGTTTTTGAGCAAGTATTCCATTTGTTTCAAGCCTCTTTGGATAGATTTACGAACCGCCCGCTCATCAACATGCTCGGCTCTGGCAATAGCGACTTTGCTCATGCCCAGGAAATAATGGGCATAAATCCGCCTGGCGGATTTCACCGGCAATTGGCACACAGCTTCATAAAGTTGCTGCCGTGAAAGTTTGCGCTCGTAATACTCCTCCGGAGAAATCGAAAGAAAAAGTATATACTGTTCAATCCCGTCGTTGCGATCAAGCGAATAATAGGCCCGATGGCGATACGTTCGCAGCCTGTAGGCGCTTTCTTCCAATTCGAAGCGGCGGATTTCATGGGCAACTTCTTCATCTACATCAACCCATACATCCGTCTTAAAAAAAGGATACATATCCCGCAAATTCATCTTTTTCATTCAAGTCCCTCCATTTTGGTTTGTTGGCAAACCAAAACAGAGGGGGGAGAACGACAGCCAGCGTTACTTTTTATGCATTTGTGTAATAGCTGAAAAAAACAAAAAAGACCTTGCCGCAGAGCATGCCAACTCTCCATTGCGGCAAAGTCTGAAAATGATATCCATCGTTGATGTGGTAGAAACCGTACTAGTAGGACAGACACATAAAGAGACCGCTGCATGACATTGCAGGCATCTGAGAGCACATAATATCAGCTCCATCTCACATGGCAACACCGCTGCGAGAAGAAAGATAGTCTGTTATTATGTTGGTGCTGTCATACGTTTTTTGTCCAAACGCTCCTTTTCATCTCGAACTCAGCCGGTTATAGGTTATTTGTTCGATGAAATTGAACTTACAAAACGACATTTTTTGGTGCCGTGCATAAACTCCTTTCAAAAGGGGACTTGATACCCTTGCATATAATTGTTATCACCTTTGTTCAAACGATTATCCTCTAAAAAGCATTGGACAATCTCATTAAATCGTTGTGGTTGGCACAAGTTGCTTGGGTTACAGGAATCCTCAATGACTTGTAAACGAGCATTGGACAACAGCCCTGCAGTTTCATTCATTTGCCTGATAACTGAATAGGAATGGTCCCCGGCAATACAAAGCGCGGGCACTTTAATTTGCGGCAAGAACGGGGTGAAATCAATCCCCCTGACCGCCAGGCGCTGTTTATACCATTCTCCAGATCTTTTTTGCAGCATTCCCTTTCGAATTGCACGATAAGCCAAGTCCCACTTATAATAAGTGATCTTCATCGAGCGTAAAAAGAATTCACCTGGCAAATAATACGAAAGCGAACTGATGAGATCGATCATGGAGACGAATTTGCCAAGCATAGTTGTCCTGACATTTGTACTCAAGCTGTCTGAAATCACGATTGCGCTTACTTGGTTTGGATACAAATTCGAGAATTTCTGAGCAATGATTCCACCATAGGAAACGCCAACAATTACAGCTTTTTTAATTCCCAAATACCCCAGGAGGAGACTTAGATCCTCACACTGGGTTTCTATAACTCTTCCAACCGGAACTTTCAAATTTCCAGACTGTCCGTTTCCTCTCAGATCAAGGAACACAGTTTGATACGATTGTTTAAAATAATTTTTTTGAATTTCAAACATTTCATGTGTTAGTCCAAGACTATGAATAAAGACGAGGGATGTTCCATGACCACAAACTTCATAATATAGCGAAGTTCCATTCACTTTCCAAAGTGGCAACATTCCCAACTCCTTTTCGTTAACATCTATTAACTTTTTTCCATTAACTATCTGCTAAAACGTAATTATCTTTCATGAGACGACAAGATATGTTACCCTTCATCTTGATAATAGCAAGCCTCAATATCCGCAATCACCAACACATCCATATGGCGTCCATAACGCAGAATCGGCTTGATTACGGATCGTTTCCATATTTTTTCCCACAAGGTCCGCTTCGATTGCCCGACAATCATCTGCGTACTTTGGATATCGTTGGCTTTATTCAGCAAGAGGTATGGAATCTGCCTTCGGCTCCGGGCAAACAGCATCATAAACTTACCGCCCAACCGCGCTGTCAAGTCTTCCAGCACTTTGATGCGTTTTTTCAACTCATCAGCATCCTCAGCATGATCGTGAACATACGTTACAACCCAATCGGCCTTCAAACGATAAGCAATTCGAAACCCCCGCCTGATCAAGCGCTCTGCATTGGTGCTTAATGTTACCCCGACGAAGACCGTCTCCTGCTTTCTCCAAGGTCCGCGAAGCGAATCGTTTCTTTCCCAGGCTTCCAATCGTTCGTCCACATCGTCGGCGATTTCCCGTAGCGCCAATTCACGCAAAGCAATCAAATTGCCCGTTCGGAAGAAATGGTTCAAGGCCTGATCCACTTTATCCAGCGCATAGATTTTTCCTTCCCGCATTCGTTGCTGCAGCGTTTTTGGATCGACATCAATGAGCTCGACTTCATCGGCCATGCGCAACACGTGGTCGGGGAGGGTTTCCCGAACTCGCACGCCGGTAATCTGTTCAACCGCATCGTTCAAACTTTCCAAATGCTGTACGTTCATCGTCGAAATAACGGAAATGCCTGCGTTCAAAATATCTACAATATCTTCGAATCTTTTTTTGTTTTTACTGCCGGGCACGTTCGTATGTGCCAGTTCATCCACGAGTACGACTTCCGGATTGCGGCGAATGATGGACTGGACGTCCAGTTCTTCCAGATTCGCTCCACGATACTTCAACTTCGCCCGCGGGATCGTTTGCAGCGAACCGACTTGCGCTAACGTTTCTTTTCGTCCATGCGTTTCGAGAAGTCCAATGACGACGTCAATGCCTTTCTTCTGCAAATCGTTCCCCTCACGAAGCATCGCATACGTTTTCCCGACCCCGGGGGCGGCGCCGATGAGCACCTTGAATCGTCCTCTCCGGATTTCCCCTATTTTTCGCTCCACTTCCTGATCGCTTAGCCTGCGGTAGCGATCATCCGACCGACCTTCCGTCAGCATTTTGGTCGGCAGTATCCGCTCTCCTTCCTTTTCAGCACGATCCGCAACGAAGTAGATATCCGTATGTCTCGATTTTTTAAGGATGCCGTTTGCAATCGATCCCCGCCACAGCTCCTGCCAGCGATTTTGCTTGGAATGGCCGAGTACAATTCTCGTTGCCTGATGCTGGACTGCGTAATGAGCCAACATGCCGGGGAGCTTCCTTTTGCTTGACAGTGGGAGTTCTTCGAATTTAGCGCCTATTTTTTCGGCCAATTTCACGATGGAACGCTTAAATGCAGTTGCTTCGCGAGACAGCATTTTTTTCGGATGGACAAATGTGACGATCATCAAATCGCCGCCCAACCGTTTGGCGATTTGTTGACCGCGGCGAATATGAATGGACCCGTTCCAGTAATATTGCGCTGCGACAAGAATGCGTTCGGCCGTTCCGGAAGGTCCGGTTAATCCTTGCTCCATGCGGTATTTCTCAAGAGAATCGTTGACGTCTTCCGCCACAAGCCGCAAAGCCAGTTCTCTCAGTTTTCCAAAGTTGCTTCGTTGGAACAACATAGGCGAGGAATCGCCATTGACGTGCCCTTCCTCCAGCCGCTTCAGCATCGTTTCCGGAGATACATCGATCAATCGGATTTCATCCGCCATCTCCAAAGTGTCCGCCGGAACGGTTTCCTCCACCACGACACCGGTCCATTTTCTCGCCAGTTCCGTTGCTCCTTCAAATTCGTACACATTGACGGTCGTGATCACGCTGATTCCATGACCGAGCAAGAATTGGATATCTTCGAGACGAGTTGGAAACCGTGCTCCTTCCCGATTGCGATGGGCAAGCCCGTCGACTAACACCACTTCCGGATTGCGCTTTACCAGCGCCTCGAGGTTCAGGTCTTTGCGTTCTATGCCATCCTTGATCCAGTGAATGCTGGGTACACGTTCCAAGTCTCCGAGCTGCTCCACCGTTTCCGGCCGCTGTCTTGTCGAAACCGCACAAATGACGACATCGATTCCCTGCTGCTTCAAATGCTGACCTTCCTGAAGCATGTGGTACGTTTTACCCGAACCGCTGACCGCGCCGATATAGATTTTGAGCCGACCGCGGTGCAGCTTGGAAATGGAGTACAGGATTTCTTCCGGCGTCTTTCTGCGAAAACTTCCCACTCTTGTTCCCCCTTGCGCAATCTCTATACTAAAATGCGATAACCCCGCCTATTTGGCCATAGGCAGGGTCGCAGATGATATTTAACTATTTCATAAGTTCGCGCAGCGCGATGTTCAATTTCAACACATTGACTCTTGGATCCCCGAAAATCCCCAAATCCCGTCCTTCGGTATGTTCTTGTACCAGTTTCTCGAGCTCGCTTGAGGACAAACCGGTCAACTTGCTGATACGCGGAATTTGCACGTTGGCGGATTCTGGCGTAATATGGGGATCCAGCCCTGAACCGGAGTTCGTGATCAAGGCAATCGGCAGTTGGCTAACAGGAACGTCCGGATTGTTTGCCTTCCACGCTTCAACGGATTCCTCCGTCCTTTTCAGCAAGTCCGGGTTCGATGGCCCGTAATTGTTAGAACCGGAAGCTTCCGCTTTGTATTCAATGCTGGAGACCCGGCCTTGAAAATATTTTGGATCGGTAAAGTTTTGCCCGATTAATTCGGAACCGATGATTTCCCCGCTGCTGCTTTTGATCAAACTGCCGTTAGCCTGATCTGACATCAAAAGTTGCGCGATGCCGGTGCAAACGAGCGGATACACAATTCCGCATAGCAAGATGAACAACAAACTGAGCCGAATCATGGAAAACAAGTAAGATCCGCGGGAAAGTCCCTGAACTTGCTGCTCTGAATGATTCATTCCATTTCAATCCTCTCTGTATTCGTTTCAACTACACCCATAAGTGAACGACCATGTCGATCAATTTAATCCCGACGAACGGCGCGATGACTCCGCCCAATCCATAAATAAGCAGGTTCCGGCTGAGCAATTGGGCGGAACTCATCGGTTTGTAGGCAACGCCCTTCATGGCCAACGGAATAAGCAACGGGATAATGATCGCATTAAACACAAGCGACGACAAAATGGCCGACATTGGTGATCCGAGTCTCATCACATTCAGCACGCCCATTTCCGGAATCGCCAGCATGAACATGGCCGGGATAATGGCAAAATATTTGGCGACATCGTTCGCCACGCTGAAGGTGGTCAGCGCGCCGCGCGTCATTAGCAGCTGCTTCCCGATCGCCACAACTTCAATGATCTTCGACGGATCGGAGTCAAGATCGACCATGTTGGCCGCTTCCTTGGCCGCCGTCGTGCCGCTGTTCATCGCAAGCCCAACGTCCGCCTGCGCCAGCGCAGGGGCATCGTTCGTTCCGTCACCCGTCATGGCCACCAGCTTGCCGGCCGCCTGTTCCCGCTTGATCACGGCAATTTTGTCTTCCGGTTTGCTTTCGGCGATAAAGTCATCCACACCGGCCTCGCGTGCGATCGTCGCTGCTGTCAGCGGGTTGTCTCCTGTACACATGATCGTTTTGATTCCCATCTTTCGCAACTGATCGAAACGCTCCCGTATACCGGGCTTCACGGTATCCTTTAAATAAATCAGGCCATAAATGCGATTGTCGGCGGCAACGGCGAGCGGCGTCCCGCCTTCCGAAGCGATGGCATTTGCCTTCTGTTCCAAATCGGAGGGAATCACGCCCCCTTGTCCGCTCACCCATGCCTTGACCGCGTCAACCGCGCCCTTGCGAACTCTTCGTCCGTCTTTCAAATCGATGCCGCTCATGCGAGTTTCCGCTTTAAATTCGATAAATTCGGCACCTTCGACCGCATCCGCTGGATACGCATACCCTTCTTTTTTCATGAGTTCGAGTACGGATCGGCCTTCGGGTGTTTCATCCTTCACCGAACTGACGGCCGCCCATTCGGCTACCGTCTCCACGGATTCATCCCCAACGGCGATGAACTCACTGGCCATCCGGTTCCCAAACGTGATCGTACCGGTTTTGTCCAAGATCATCGTATCGATGTCGCCTGCCGCTTCAACCGCTTTTCCCGACATGGCCATTACATTGAAACGGGTCACACGGTCCATCCCGGCAATGCCGATCGCGGATAATAAACCGCCGATCGTCGTTGGGATGAGACACACGAGCAGCGCGATCAAAACGGGAATCTCCAGTTTAATCCCAAGATAGTCGGCCATCGGGGCCAAAGTCACTACTACGATCAGGAAAATCAGCGTTAGGCTGACAAGCAGGGTATTCAACGCGATTTCGTTCGGCGTTTTCTGCCTCTTCGCGCCTTCGACCAGTGCGATCATGCGATCGATAAACGATTCGCCTGGATCGCTTGTAATCCGTACGGTAATCTGGTCGCTAACGACCCGTGTTCCGCCGGTCACAGAGCTGAAATCGCCGCCGGCTTCTTTAATAACGGGAGCGGATTCTCCGGTAATGGCTGATTCGTCCACGGAAGCCAACCCCTCAATGACCTCTCCGTCACCCGGAATCATTTCCCCTTGCGAGACAATCACAATATCGCCTTTGCGCAGTTCCGTGGACGGAATCACCTTCACACTGTTGCCGATTACTTTATTGGCCATGATTTCTTTTTTCGTCTTCTTCAGCGTGTCAGCCTGCGCTTTCCCTCTGCCTTCAGCCAATGCCTCGGCGAAGTTGGCGAACAGTACGGTAAATAGCAGAATCAGAAAAACCGCCAGATTAAATCCACCTCGTCCTTGGGTACCGAAGTAGCCCGGAAACAGCGTCATCAACAACACAACGAACGTTCCTGCTTCGACGACGAACATGACCGGATTTTTCATCATGACAACCGGATTTAATTTGATAAAACTGTCCATGATCGCCTTTTTTACGATCTCGGCGGACAACATGTTTTTTTGTTTCGTATTCATGATCTCACCTCTTCTATTTCAGGAGCGTCAAATGCTCTGCGATCGGACCCAGAACAAGGGCGGGCAAAAAGGTCAAAGCTCCGATAATCAGTACGGTACCGACGAGAATACCCGCAAATAATTTGGTGTCCGTGCGGAACGTTCCGATCGTTTCAGGCACCCATTGTTTCGCCGCCAGGGAACCGGCTACGCCGAGCAGTGCCACAATAGAAATGTAACGTCCGAACAGCATGACAAGTCCCGTAGAAACGTTCCAGAACGTCGTATTGTCGCCCAAACCTTCGAAGCCGGAACCGTTGTTCGCGGCGGAAGACGTATATTCATACAGTACCTGGGAGATGCCATGGAAACCGGGATTGCTGATGGCCCCTTTTCCCAAATCCGTCAAAAAGGCGATTGCCGAGGGAGCCAAAATAATAAGCGGGTGAGCTAAAATAGCGATGGCGACCAGTTTCATTTCCCGGGCTTCGATTTTGCGCCCCATGAATTCCGGCGTGCGGCCAACCATTAGTCCGCAAAGGAAGACGCCCAATATCGCATACATCAGCATGTTCACTAACCCGACCCCGTCGCCGCCGAACACGCAGTTTAGCATCATTTGCGCCAGCGGCACAAGACCGCCCAGTGGCGTAAGCGTGTCGTGCATGTTATTGACGGAACCGGTTGTCGCCGCGGTCGTAACCGTTGTAAACAAGGCCGACTGCGCTATCCCGAACCGGACTTCCTTGCCTTCCATGCTTCCTTGCGAAGCGTCGATTCCGAGCGCATTCAGTACCGGGTTCCCCCGCAGTTCCGACGTGTACACAACCGAGAGGAAGGCGACAAACAAGATAAGCATCGCGCTGAAGATGACCCAGCCTTGTTTTTGATTTCGCGCGAATCTGCCGAATGTATACGTCAATGCGGCCGGAATACACCACATCGACAGCATTTCAATCACGTTCGTCAGCGGATTCGGATTCTCAAACGGATGCGACGAATTGGCACCGAAGAATCCTCCTCCGTTCGTTCCCAGGTGCTTGATCGATACCAGGGAAGCCACCGGACCGATCGCGATTTGTTGCGTCCCGCCTTCAAGCGTTGTCGCTTGAACGGTCGAGCTGAACGTTTGCGGCACCTTCAAAGCAACCAGCGCCAGCGTCACGATGATAGCCATCGGGATGAGCAGACGGGTGTGTGCTTTGACAAAATCAGTGAAGAAGTTGCCGAGCGTTTTCCCTTTGCTCGTCAAGCCTCGAATGAATGCAATCGCTACGACAATGCCGGTTGCCGCCGATGTAAACATCATCATGATAATGACAGCCATTTGCGAAAAATAAGACAACCCCGTTTCGCCGCTGTAGTGCTGCAGGTTCGTATTTGTCATAAAACTGATGGCGGTGTTAAAGGAAAGCGTTGACTCCATATTGTCAATGCCATTCGGATTTAATGGCAAACCTTTCTGGATGCGTAAAATGAAGTAACTAACCGCCACCAAAATTACATTGGTTAATATCAAACTGAGTGTGTACCGTTTCCAGTTCATTTCGGCGCGGTTTTTCAAACCGGTCAGCCCGTAGATCAACTTCTCGACCGGTCCGAATACGCGATCCATCCGGTTGGGCTGATTGGAAAACACGTGAAAGATGTACGTTCCCAACGGTTTGACCAGCAAAACTAAAATCAGAATGACCGCTGCCAGTTGCAAAATGGCCATTTTATGCCCTCCTCAAGACGTTTCATTAAGATTAAAATTTTTCCGGATTCACCAAGGCAAAAATGAGATACAAAAATATAAAAATCGTAAAAGTAATAACGACGATCATGAGTGTTCTCCCCCCGATTCACCTGCAACCCGTCCGCACCAAGCCAAAAATAAGCAAAACAATCCATACGCGCCAGCTAAAGTCAATACCATCGCGATATCCATCATGAATGATCAACCCTCCTCTGGAACAACTATCAGGTATGAATTTCTTTAACGGATTCAGCCTTCTTTATCAAGCAGAAACGAAACATCATCGCTTTGGGTGTGAATGACGTAATTGGCACCAAGTCCTTTGTAGACCATTCTTGCATTGCTGCTTCCGGTGATGACATAGATCGACTTGTCTGTCCATGAACGGCAGATCTGAATGTATCTGCAGATCAAGGGCAAACTTAACTCAAACAAGAACACCTTACCCACCGGGAGCTCTGGAATAAGCCAGGTTTCTCGGTCTGTAGTATCGACCGACAGGATGTTTTTTACTCCCAAATGCACCTATCTTGATCTTTCGGTATCATTATTCGTAATCGCGGCAAAAAGCATTTTTTTGATTTGCAACGTTTTGATAAACTGCCCCCCGGTTTTGTTGGGCGCAGAGACGAGTATAAACTCATCGTGAGCTTCCATGATCGATCCCCTCCACCTTGTTCAGGCAACAAAAAAGAAGCTTTCGAAGAGGAACTCTTCGTCAGCTTCTTAGGCACGAAAAAACACCGTGTCTAATTACGACAATTGTTGCCTCTCTTAAAGACGCTTACGAGGTTAGCTGTCGGATTCGGGCGTAAGAGTCGCCCTACGCCGGATTTACCGGCGATTCACCCCATGAAGCCGACAAGATCGGCTTCGATTGGTTCCCCCGCTCCTTCGTGTTAATCGAAGAATTCAGCGATTGAAACGATGATTATCATGTTCACGAAACACCACAGAGGCATAAGCACTGTGGTCGAAACTTACGATCACCAGCTTCATCATCCTCTCTCTACAAGGGCCACACTTTTGAAAAGGGCTGCTTCCGCATTTACGAGTTTTCCTTACGGATTCAGGCGGTGAGAGTCGCCCTGCCCCTGCTTAAGCTTCGTATAAGCGGGGGAATTCATCCCTTCCGGATCCGGTTGCCTTGCTCTCACACAAGCACTGATCCGTAGTTGGTTCCCTCTTGTTCCTGAGTCACAATTAAGCAACTGTAAATGAAAAACAATTCAATTCATGGACGTATGTTACTCCGAGATAAAAAAACTGTAAAGTGAAGCATATTGTATATCCGCTTAAAAAGAGTGCTTTATGTTTGGGAATTCATGACCCTGGCAGCAGATCTTCATTATTCTCGTATTTACTCATTATTTTGAGGTTTCTCAATCATTTTTACGATTTTTTTACGCCTAGTACCGGTTTATTTTACTCTTTTTTTACAGTAACCTAGAGAGGAGAGACACAAAAAAGAGCAGGATGTGTTTTGCTATGCATAAATGGAATGCGGTATGGATTTCGTTGCGACCGTACGTAAGCACGACTTTGCTGATCGCTCTCATGACCATGGTATTAAAACCGTTTGGTCTTGCTTTTGATTTGGTCAATATTGCCCTTATCTATTTACTCCCGGTTCTTATCAATGCCGTCTTCGGGGGACTGCGTCCTGCTTTCTACGCGGCAATCCTGGGTGTCTTAGCCTTCGATTTCTTCTTCGTGCCTCCTGTCTTGAGCTTTACCGTGGCAGACTTGCGCTATCTGGTTTCATTCGGCGTTTATTTGGCAGTCGCAGCATTAACGGCCAGCCTGGCGGCCAAGCTGAAGCAGCAGGCCATCTATTCCAAGCAAAGGGAGGCACACACCGCTGCACTATACGCGCTTAGTAAGCAGATGAGCGCGATCGCAGACATCGATTCTATGCTGGACCATTTTTCCCGACAAGTTTCAAAAACCCTGAACTCAGAAATCGCCATCTACTTGGCAGGTGACCGGAACAACCTGGCGCTTGCTCATCGGTCTGCCGATCGCTCCGAACACAACCAAGAGAATGAAGAACTCTCTATCGCAAAAAGGGTGTTTGAACTCGGCGAGACGGCCAGCTTGAACGACCCCCCAGGCTATTTTATTCTACTTCGGGCCGAGAACCGAAAATATGGTGTTATGGTGCTCTATCCAAAACAATCGCGAACTGGGATCACAACCGAACAAAAGCGGCTCCTCGAGGCGCTCACGGGCTTGGCGGCAAGCGCAATCGCTCGCGTCAGGCTGGCGGAGGAAGCCAGAATTGCTCATCTTACAGCAGAGTCGGAACGGCTTCGTACTGCGATTCTGAATTCGGTTTCCCACGAACTGCGCACTCCTTTGGCAACCATCATTGGCTCGGCAACTGGTCTGATCGAGGGCGAACATCTTTTTTCTACAGGGGATCGAATGGAGCTTCTTGTCACGATTCGGGACGGCGCTCTTCGTATGAATCGGCTGGTGACAAATCTGCTCAGCATGGTGCAGCTTGAGAGCGGGATGCTGCGCCTTAGGAAATACTGGTGTGATGTGGAGGACTTGATCGGTGTCACGTTCTCTCAAGTCAAAGACTATCAACAACATCGCAAACTGCGAGCCGAGCTGCCGGATGACGGTCCCATTATGGTGCTGGGCGATGAAGTGCTGCTGGAGCAAATGTTGGTCAATGTCGTCAGCAATGCGATCAAATACAGTCCGGATTACAGTGAAATTGTCCTAGCTGTACAAACCGGGGAAGAAGATGTTGTCATCTCTGTCTCCGATCAGGGGATTGGACTGAATGAGGACGAATACGATCGGATATTCGAAAAGTTTTACCGTTCAGCCGCGGCGAAACAAATAACAGGTACAGGATTGGGACTTGCTATTTGCAAAGGAATCGTCGAGCTTCATCAAGGAACGATATCGGCAAAGCCGAATGAGCCGCGAGGGACCATTGTGACGATCACGCTTCCCTTAAACAAGCAAGACGACTTGCATGCTGCATCTGAAGAAAGGGGCATCAAGAATCATGGCCATGAATGAACACGGGGCTCGCATTTTAATCGTCGATGATGAACCCCAAATACGCAAGCTTCTGAAGGTAACCCTGCAAGCCCATCAGTATGCCATCTACGAAGCTTCAACAGGTGAGGAAGGCCTCGGGCAGGCTTCTAGAATCATTCCGGACTTGATCGTACTGGATCTCGGATTGCCTGACATGTCCGGCATGGATGTGCTTGGCCGCATCCGGGAATGGTCGAATGCGCCGGTCATTGTGCTAACGGTAAAAGATCGGGAGGAAGACAAGATCGCCGCATTAGACAGCGGCGCCGATGATTATGTGACCAAGCCGTTCGGAATGGGAGAACTGGTCGCCCGAATACGTGTCGCGCTGCGGCACATGGCCAAATCGACGAACGAGCCCCTCCTCCGGATCGGCGAGCTGACCATCGACTTGGCACAGCGAATCGTAGAACTGAAGGGAGAACGAATCAAGCTGACCCCAACAGAATATGATCTTCTGAAAGTTCTCGCCTCGAATGCCGGGAAGGTCGTCACGCAGCGTCAACTGCTCCAACAAGTGTGGGGCAGCAACCACAATGAGTCAGACAGCCATTACTTGAGGGTGTATATCGGACATCTTCGCAAAAAACTGGAGGAAGACTCGACCCAACCCAAGTTAATCGTGACGGAGCCGGGCATTGGCTATCGCTTCCTGTCCAGGGAATAACAGAATCGCTGACCCCGGCTGTGTAACGATTTCTTGTTTGGCCGTCCGAAAAATCACTTCAAAACGACAGTGTTTGTTCCTAAGGCTTTCAAAGAATATCATGACAGTTGCTGACGAGCAGATAAGCCTTTGTAGGTAGTCTGCGCATCGTTTTCAGTATCTGTGATTACTCATCTTCATTAAGTCGTGTAGCAAAGACGGTAGTCGATTACAGGTAGTCGATTACTGTCTTGGCCCCCCAAAAAACATGTGCTACAATCGTTCCTTTTGATAGTCGCCTTTTCGCCTTCCGTTTGTTCATGAATTCGCTGTTCGTAAGCATGTGCGAGCTGTATGACTTTTCAGCAAATCAGCCACGTTTTGCGTAATTCCCGTACAAAAAGCGCATAGTTTCGGACGCGCATCCAAAGCGTGAACAGAAAGTTGGCGCTATATTCGTGCTGAAACAGAAGTTAGATTTCGTCGTTGACGTCGATCTGCCTTTGACCTTTGCATTCCTTTTTGAACTCCCGACGTTCAGACTCCTCAGTCCTTTCACCGGAGAAAACTGCTTGTAAACAAACCACGATACGAGCAGAACAAGGATTGCGTAAAGGTAAGGTTTCCAATGAACTCACTACCTGCTTTTGATCAATAATTCGACAGCTTCCCGAATCAGTTACATGTGGACTCACTTATTTTTTAACAATGAAGGAAGTTATTTGAAGAAATGGAAATCAAGGCAACTAAATGGCAAGTGACTCTAGAGCGCATAAGCACTTCTCCATTTTGACTGGTGAACAAGAAGGGCTCACCGGTTTCTTTCAAAAACTCAGATACACGTAGGGTTTCAAGAACACATGTTTGGAAGGAGTTGGCGTTTTTTTGGCGAATCATTGGGTATAAAGAAGGATTTTGGCGCAAATAACGAAGGTTCATTAGGAAGGATGGAGTTTTATTTGTAGGTCCTCAGGCTGATCATCTTCCTTTCAAGATCATACAAACGAAAAGGCAAACTCATTGAAAAATGGGGGCGCAAAACTTCAGACCTAAGGATTTTATCTATGGTAGCTGGGTTGCCGAATTTGTTGCTTCCAAGCTCAAAGCTGCTCCAATTCGGGGTAGCTTCTTATTTTGATTCTCTAGCAAAGGGAGTAGCCTTGATGCCTAATATAGAACAATTGATTGTACAAAACGATTTTTATCATGTGTTTCAGACCATTTACGGGTTCCCGGGAAAGAGCATACTGGGTTACGAGGCCCTCATTCGCAGTAAATCCAATATGAATCCAGATCTTTTATTTCAGCACGCCATGGAACAAAACAAGTTGTTCGAAGTTGATTCTTTTTCTATTTTAGAGGCCATTTCAGCTTACTTCAACTCTCCGGGCTCACGAGAACATGGCCCGTTGTTTATCAACATTTTCCCTTCAACCTTGGTCTCGCCTTTATTTATCGACTTACTCGACACCCTTGTCAAGCAATTCGAGCCTTATAGAAATCAAATCGTGTTTGAGATTAATGAGTCCATTTATGAGGGCCTATTATGGAAAAGCGCTTCTTTCAAAGATGCCATCCGTTTGCTGCGTGAACTGAATTTCTTGATTGCCCTTGACGATGTAGGAGATGGAACAACTTCGTTTCGAAATATTCTGGACATCTCACCGGATTTCATAAAAATCGACCGATTCTTTTCAGCTGACTTGAGTACATCCAAGAAGAAGCAAAAAGTTGTCGCACTGTTTGTCGAGTACTGCAATGACGAGTCCAATCTGATTTTAGAAGGAATCGAAAAAGAGGAGGATTTCGAGACCGCGCTATCTTTGGGAATTAAGATGGGACAAGGCTATTTATTCGGGAAACCGAATCGGTTAACGTAAACGGTTGAATGTGAAGTCTCACCCGAACATGAAGGAGTAATCAAGATGCAGGACAAACTGAACTATTTCCGGAAAGCAATGCTCTCATTAAAAATTTCTGAATTTGAAGTTCCGCCTATGCAGGATTTATTGATCATCGGGAAAAAAGCGCCTATCGGGCCGGAAGCGGTGAAGCGAATGGCACAGGCGATATCACCGGAACAATTTACAATCGTTAAATTGGAGCACGCCAAAATTGAAGCGGTCTTAATTCGAAACTCCCTTCTCCAAATGCTGGATGAACATGTGCTGATGCAAATCATACTGGAAGAAGCAGATCGCTTGATCAGCGACAACATGGTTCTTCGTTCCGAATTGAAAATATCGGTATCGGTTCAGCGGGAGGTAGAGTTGCAATGAGGGTCGCGGAATTCATGTCATCCCCGGTCTACACGGTTTCATCGGAAAGAAGCGTCCAGTACGTTTCCGACATGATGAATGAACTTAAAATTGGTTCGCTGCTCGTCACGGATCATGGAACAATTGTAGGGATTATTACGTCGCGGGATCTCCGTTCTTCCCACCCCAATCGCATTGTGGCCGACGCGATGACCCCAAACCCGATCAGTATTTTGCCTGACCAATTCGCCTGGGATGCATTAGAAAAGATGGAAAAACATTCAATCGAGCGTTTGCTTGTCATTCATGAAGAACAGGCAATCGGGATCGTGACCCGAGAAACGCTTCAGATCAAACTGAACCAAATCGTTGATCCGCTAACGGGTATGTACCGTGCACCTTATATTCAACAAATCGGCGAACATTTTCTGAACCGTCGCCAACATTTCCATTTGCTCTTTATTGATCTCAATAACTTCGGTGAAATCAACAAATTGTATGGGCATCCAGTAGGGGACGATTTTCTTGTCGAGTTCTCCAATCGCTTGCGTACATTAACAAACGAACAGGATTATGTCTGCAGGTATGCGGGGGATGAGTTTATTGTGATTACATGCCGTAATGAGAACGATGCCTTGCAATTAGGAGATTCCCTATCCCAACCCATCGTCATTCAAAACGTTACATTGTCCGCATCGGTGGGAGTCGTCAACGGCTTTCTCGTACCTGACTTTTTTTCGCTGTCTTTTCGAGAACTGATCAGCAGAGCGAGTCTTCTATCCACTTCTTTGAAACAAAAATCTCTTGCATGATGGAGAATTCGACTTTTCGTCAAACTTGAGAGCGGTAAAAAGCGTCAAGCATTCTGTCACGCGTCCTAAGCATAAACAGAAGGTTGGCGCTATTATTTTTAAAACGGATGTTCATCCTACCAGAACGTGTCGACTGTCTTCGCGATTCAATCCTGCATATTTTTTTTCTCCCATTGTCTTCTGATCCAGGCCACACCGAATAGCGCCGCGGGAATGCAAACCAATACCGTCAATGCCGAAAAAATGATCGAAGTCGATAAAGCATGCGTCAACTCTTGCAGATTAGGCGCGACCCATACGCTCATTAACAGCAGCAAGAAGCCGACAGGGAATACGATCGGCTGGTATTCACGAAGGTTCATCCATTGAGCGGCGCCCATGGCCGTCACATAAAAGAAAACACATATTTTAACAAATGCGCCCAACACCCAGATAGCCATAAAAAGCGACTCCAGATGGGTAAAGAAATCGGCCAGGTTGATGTATCTGGCGACAATCAGGAAAGGATAGATATAATTTCCCGTTAGATCCCCCAATAGCAGCAGCGTAACCAGATTGGATGACACAAGCGTCACAATGACGGCCAGCAAAGTTATCGCCATGCTTTTTTTCACTTTTTCCGCACGGTTTGCAAATGGAATTAAAAACGACACGGTCAGAAATTCGCTGAACCATGCTTGCAAAACAACCGAACCGGAGAGGGAAGGCCCGATACCTTCTCCCATAATCGGCAGCATCTTCAGAATATGAAGATCCGGAAGCAGGGGGATGATTAGAAGCAGAAAGAGCAGCGCAAAAACAGGGATAAATACATCGGCAAATCTCGCGATGATTTCCACGCCGCTACGAACAACAATGGCACATACGAGCACCATGCTTCCGGTTACCACCAGCAACGGCGTTTGAACTAGGAACGCTCCGACTACAAATTCGCCGTATTCCCGCACAATGACGCCGCCCAAATACAAATAGTATAACAGAATAACTAGCCCGAACACTTTACCCAACCTTCGACCTAAAATGCGTTCGCCTGCCTGAACGAGATTCTCGCCCGGAAACAATCGGTGAATGCTCAGCGCAATCCAGATCGCAATAACCCCACTGAATGCCCACATCGGAGATATCCACAAATCCTGCTTGGCGAATTGATACGTAATCGCCGGCGTGCTTAAAATTGCCGTCGGAGTTACCGCCAAATAGATCATTTTCCCGATTTGCGGAGCGGATATTTTCCCTTTTTCAATCACCATTCACCCGCTCCTTTGCACGGTGAGCTTCTCCAGCAAGTTTACCAGAGGTTTGTAAATAACATCCATCCACTGCGTAGGACCCGGCATTTGGGGATCGAGAACAAGCAAGATCGCCAATATCGCGCCCAATCCGATTAAGGCGCCATAAGCCGTCTTCTCCCGCTTCGTACATGGCGAAAGATTACGCCAATCATGCAGGACCATCAAAGCCAACACCGCGGCAACGCCCAGCAATCCCCCCCATATCATGATCCAATCATCACCTCTGTTCCGGCTTGAATATGCTTTTGTTGGTCAAGCCGGGACGGACAACTTTGACCTTTGCCTGTACATTGACTTCCAGTTTGGAATATAGATTGTCCCAGCGATCCTTGTTTCGATTCCACTCCCTCGGATACTTCCGATAAAAGGCGTCCGCGAAATTGAAAATATCCGCTTTCATTTCTTTTTGCGCCCGTTCCAGCGCCATTTGAACGCGGCGTATGATATCGTCTTCCAGTTCGCGCTCCAACTCCCAGATATGGTCCGGTACCGAAAGATCCAGCTCCGACGTATTTTCAACGATGTCATCCTGGGTCTCGATCCGAACCGTGAGGCTCCATTTACTTCCTTTAATGTGCGGGATCAACTCCGTACGGCTTTTTAGCAATTGAAGCGACACAAGTCCCTTGCTTTCGGTTGGGAAAACAGTCACTGTCGCTTTTTTCACTTCGTTTCTCAACCACATGATTCCCCGCGTCTCGGCATCGTTCATGCGCCCGATCATCTTGCCGTTTTTCAGGACCGCCGTGCCGTTAATGTAAGCGAACGCAGTCTGTTTACCATCGCCAGGCTTGATTTCTACCCAGGGAATGACAGCCGCTCTGGCTCTTCCCGCCATCATCTCCGCCAGTTCTTTCATCGTAATATTCAGCCCGGTTTCATTTTCGGCCATTTTACGTAAAGCTTGCGAAACCGAGCGTTCAATCGGCGGATCAAGTTCCAGCACCTCTTTGGCGGGATTCTGACTGACGAAAACATTGGCCCGCTCCCTCGGAATCGGATGTCTCGTCAAAAATTCCATCGGTTCGGCAAGTCCGTCTTTCGCCAGCCGCTGACCGAATACGAACACTTCGTCCTGGCCCCAAAACACTTTGCGGCTTAATACCTGCTGCAAATGGGATTCCGCATCAGCCATTGATAAACCGCGTGAGGAACGAACGAACGACTTGCCGGAACCTCCGCCGGTGTCCGAAGAGATGCTTCCCGATTGATCGGAGGAAGAGGGCGATACCACATATTGCTTAACGGAGAGTGCCAGTTTTCGATCTTCCGTCAAGTCCATCCCGCCGGCGGTAAGAATCGCCAAATCGTTTATTTCGGTTCGGTCCCAACATCCGGACAGCAACACTGCCGAGGCAATCAGCCCCCCCATTAACGTCCTCTTTGCACCTGATTTCGTCAATCTCCTGTCTCCCCTTTATGCGGGCCCGGGCGTTGACCGTGGGGCTGCCTTCTGGGATTCCACGCCCCCGTCATGTGGGGACGTTTGGTCATGAGCCAGCGCGGAGCGCGCCAGAGCACATCGTTCAGGCTGCGCCACTGCATCGGGGCCAGGGGGGCCATATATGGAGCGCCGAACGAGCGCAGTTTGAACAGGTGATTCAGAATGAGGATGCCCCCCATAATCAATCCCAGTAGCCCAAGAAAGCCGGCAAGCACCATCATGGGGAACCGCAGCAGCCTGATGGCAATGCCGACGGTAAAACGGGGGGCCATAAACGACGCGACGCCCGTAATGGCCACAACCATTACCATCGGCGCAGAGACGATGCCGGCAGCAATGGCCGCCTGACCGATGACCAGCGCTCCGACAATGCTGACGGCGGTGCCGATTTGCTTCGGCAACCGCGCTCCGGCTTCGCGCAGCGCTTCAAACATCGATTCCATCAGCAGTGCCTCGATAATGGCGGGAAACGGGATTTGTTCCCGGGATCTCGCCATCGTAATCAACAGGGAGTGCGGTATCATTTCCTGATGGTAAGTAATAACCGCAACGTAAAAGGACGGCCCCAGCAAAGAGATCAAAAAGAACAAATAGCGCAGCCAGCGTATTGCCGTACCTACAACATACCGCTCGTAATAATCTTCCGGCGACTGCAGCAAGGAGTAAAAGGTGATCGGCGCAATCAGCACGCTGGGCGTACCGTCGATCAAAACGACGACGTGTCCTTCGAGCAAGTAAGCGCTCGCCACGTCCGGCCTTTCGGTGGAAAGCAACTGCGGGAACGGGGAGAACGGGTTGTCCTCGATCAGTTCTTCAATGTACACGCTCTCCAAAATGCCGTCGATCTCAATTCGTTGCAGACGGCTCGTTATTTCTTCCACCAAAGCAGGGGCTGCAACTCCCTCCAGGTAGGCGAGCGCAATCTTCGTGCTCGTATAAGTCCCCATGCTCATCGTGACGATTTTGAGATAAGGGGTTCGGATTTTGCGCCGCAACAGAGCCGTATTGGTGCGTAGCGACTCAATGAACCCTTCCCGAGGTCCTCGCAGAACCGATTCCGCGGACGGCTCGTCGATGGCTCGTTTTTCCCATTTCGGCAAGCCGATCGCCAGTCCCTGGTGTTCACGTTCCATCAGCAATACGGGATTGCCGCCGGATATTTCTTCAAGCACCTTGGCTATCGTATCCACCAGCTTTATCGAAGAAACGGCAATTTTTCCGCGAATGTCTGCCAGCGTGTAATCCATAGGGAAATCCTGCTGCAGCGGAGCGAGCACATGTTGATCCACTTCTTCGATATGAGCAAGACCGTCGATATAAACGAGCACAGCCTCCATGCGGTTGCCTATGCAGAACTCGTGAAAAATCACGTCAGAACAACGGATATACAAGCGCTGAAGCGCCTTAACATTCTCGGCCAGATTTGCGGAAAGAGCCGTATCGAGTTGCCGATTTTCTTCCTGATGCGCTAAGCGTTCGCCCTTGCGATGATTGGAGCGCGGGCGGCGGCTCCAAAATCCGTTCGTTTTCCCCATGGCGATCCCCTCATTTTTCATTTCCATTTTATTGTTGGCAATTTATTCTGTTTTTAATCGGTGTCGGGGAGGGGGCGCACACACTAAAAAAATCCCGATCTCCATCGGATGAGGGGATCGGGACTTGCACTCAAACTTTGAACTTGCCGACTAAAGCTTTCAGGGAATCGGACATTTCGCCAAGCTGGCGAGCGGTTTGCAGCATTTCCTGACTCGTGGCCGCCTGCTCCTCGGTCATGGCCGCAACCTCTTCAGTGAACGAGGCGGTTTCTTCCGTTATCTTCGTAATTTCCCGAATGGAACTTTCAATCGCTTTGCTGCCGGCGGACATCTGTCCCACAGAAGCGGCAACCTCCATGACTTGAACGCTCAGGTTGTTCACTTCGTTCATAATGGCCCGGAACGACTCGCTGGCTTTCATCATGGCCTGAACGCCATCCTTGACGCCATGGCTGTTCTCATTTACTTTCTGGACGAGTCCGTTAATGCCGTTCAACATCACTTCGATGGTTTCATGAATCTCGCGGGTCGAATGCGCCGCTTGGTCCGCCAGCTTGCGGATTTCACCGGCGACGACGGCAAACCCGCGACCTTGTTCCCCGGCGCGCGCCGCTTCGATGGCGGCGTTCAGCGACAACAGATTGGTTTGATTGGAGACGTCCTGAATATATCCGACCACATCCCGAATTTTTTCAGACAGCGATGCCAGTTCCGCGGCGGATGCTTGAATTTCGGAAAACGTTTCTTCGATTTGCCCGATTTTTTCCGCATTTGCCTGCATTTCGCCGGCATTCTCCGTCGCGACGGACTGCGCTCGCTTGGCAAGGTCGGAAACGTCGGTTGTCGTGGCGGCAACCTGCTCCAGTCCCGATACCGTCTCCTGCAAAATCGCCGACATCTCTTCCGTCTGGGATACTTGTTGCTCCGCTCCCTGCGCTACGCGCTGGACAGATTCAGAGATCTGATCGGCGGCTTTGTAGCTCTCGTCTGCGCCAACCTTCAACATGGATGAGGAGCGTTCCAATTCCTGGGTCTTCCCTTGGATATCGGCGATCATGCTCTGCAGACTGGATAACAGCAAGTTCGTTTGATCCGCCAAATCTTTCGTTTCGTCTTTGGTTTTCACTGTAATTCGTTTCGTCAAATCGCCGCCGGAAGAGGCAATTTCCGCGATGGCGTTCCCAACTTTACGTACGTTCCTGGCCGTCAATGCGCCGGTGAAGAAAGACGAGATGATCGAAACGATAAGTACCAGCAACAGAGAGCCGTATAGCTGCAATCGGAGTTGACCGTTTTTCTTTTCGAGCGCCGACACCCGATTCAACGTAAGCTGTTTTTCGATGGAACGAAACGACGAAAGCTGCTCGCGCAGGGCATCCATATCCTGCTTCCCCGGATCGTCCTGGAAAAACTGCTGGATTCCCTTGTTGTCATTTGCCTTTTTCAAGGCAATCACTTTCTCGCCGGCGTTTTGAATCCAATGTTCCACATTTTTTTGAATGGCTTTCAAGTTGTCCTGCTGGCTTGGATTGTCGGCAACAAGCTGGAAAAGGGCGTCATAGTGCTTCTGCCAATTGGTTTTGCCGTTGTTGTACGGGTCCAAATATTTGTTTTCTCCGGTTATAATAAAACCTCTTTGGCCGGTTTCCATATCCACCAAATCCTTCTCAATGGACTGGGCCAGGCTATGTACTTGCATATCATGATCCGTAATGAATCTCGTTTCCTTCTGGAAGGAAGATAGTTGCCGGGTTACGCTGAGAATGGCGATGACAAAAAAAATGACGACGACCAGAAAGCCAAGGCCGATTTTATTTTGGATGCGGTTTAGACGAATGGGTACAGTTTTCATAAATTTAAGCGCTCCTTGTTGTAAGTTGAATTCAGAACCGGATTAACGTAAAATGGCTTTGTTCAAATCGTTTAGTCTTTGTCTGTGATGCACATGTCAATCATTGTGTTGGCTGAATTTTTGCTTGTACATTCTCTTGTCCGCCATTCTCAAGAGCTCGCCAAGATCGGTGCTCTCGTCGGGACAAACCGCATAACCGACAGAAAGATACACGAGCGTCTTCCATTCCTCTAGCGATATGAACAGCGCACTGCCAAGACGTCTCTGGAGCGCCCTGGCTCCTTCTTCGTCGGTGTACGGCACAATGACTACAAATTCATCGCCTCCCCATCGTGCAACATAGTCGTACTTGCTCGTTGTTTTTTCAAGCAGGTTTGACAGTTGACATAACACACTATCTCCGGTTTCGCGAGAGTATGTGTCGTTAATATACTTGAAGTTGTCTACGTCAACATAGAACACGAGCAGTTGTTTTCGCAGCCTTTGAGATCGGCGAACCAGTCTGGGGAAAACGCGCTGAATGAACCCGCGATTATACGCCCCGGTCAAGTCGTCTCTTTGCGAGAGCCGCAACAGCGTATCGAACCGCTTGCCGCAAAAGTAACCCAACGGCAAAAAGACCGCGAGCGACATGGCCACGGCCTTATCCACTGCCTCGTAAGCATGCTTAATATAAATGAACAGAACAGCGACAAGGGAGATAACGAAAACGGCAGCCGTAACGCGACCGATCTTGTACATAAACCCCCGGCTACTTCAACGCTTTGGCCAGCGTTTCCAGAACTTTCTCCCTTTGAAACGGCTTGACGATAAAATCCGCGGCTCCTGACGTAATCGCATCGACAACCCGATCTTTTTGCCCCATTGCGGAACAGATAATGACTCGCGCCATAGGGTCTATTCGTTTTATTTCCTTCAAGGCGGCGATGCCGTCCATTTCAGGCATCGTAATATCCATCGTGACAAGTTCGGGTTTGTGCTGCCTGAAAAATTGTACGGCCTCTTTTCCATTCTCTGCTTCCGCTACCACTTCAAAGCGGCTATCCGTTATGATCTCTCTCAGCATCATTCTCATGAACGCCGTATCGTCCACAATCATAATTTTGGCCATGACAACCTCCCTCATGCCAATGCTCTCAAAGGCCTATGATTCCAAACCTATTATACTCGAAAATGGCACATATTTCATAGTCCGCCTTTTTAAAAATCAGACCATCGTATTTTTAGTCGATATCATGATTATTCATTGACAAGAAGGGGCTGACCTCACCAGAGACCAGCCCCTTCTCGCCACTTACTCCTATTCACCAGGCTTAGTTGTCATCAAGCTGTACAATTTTGTGTGCCGCGGGAACTTGTCGGTAAACGGCACAAGGGAGCTGCCTACCTTCATCAATCCGTTCCCGGCGTCAGCATTTGTAATATAAGAGAGTTGCAGTTCCGAAATATTAAGAAGCTCGGCAAGCTCTACCCGGTCGGTAGCTGCTTGATTCAGCATCACGATAAATTCGCTGTTCGCCAACATCGTGCGGGCTGTATGGCTTTGCAGCAAATCATCCACATTTTGCGTAATGCCAGTACAAAAAGCGCCATACTTTCGGACGCGCTTCCAAAGCGTGAACAGAAAGTTGGCGCTATATTCATGCTGGAACAGAAGATAGATTTCGTCGATAATGATAAACGTATTTTTGCCTTTGGCCCGGTTTTGTGTAATCCGATTCAGGATGCTGTCCAAGACGACCAGCATGCCGATCGGAAGCAGCTGTTTGCCCAAATCGAGAATATCGTAGCAAATCAGCCGGTTATGGACATTGACATTGGTCGGTTTGGCGAACGTGTTCAGACTGCCGGAAGTAAACAGTTCGATCGCCAGCGCAATGTCCTGCGCTTCCGGTTCCGCTTGCTTGAGCAGCTCCGCGCGAAAGTCCTGAAGCGTCGGCGGCTGCCCCTTATAGTTGCTCTGCAAATACTTCCTGTACACGCTGGCGGTGCAGCGGTCAATGAGCGACTTTTCCTTGGCTCCCAGCTGATATCCGCCAATCAACTGCTCGCAAAGCGAGAGGACAAATTCCGACTTGAGAATGATCGGATTGGCTCCGTCGCCATATTGCCGGTTCATATCCATCGCGTTGATATGGTTGGGCGAAGTGGCGGATATATGAATCGTCTCGCCGCCCAATGCGTTCACCAGCGCGGAGTATTCCCGTTCCGGGTCGATCAGGATCATATCGTCGTCGCTGGCCAGCACCTGGTTGACGATTTCCCGTTTCGCGGTAAAGCTTTTGCCGGAACCGGATACGCCGAGGATAAAGCTGTTTCCGTTCAGCAATTGCTTGCGGTTGGCAATAATCATGTTTTTGCTAATCACATTTTGTCCGTAGTAAATGCCGCCCGGATGCACGATTTCCTGCGCCCGAAACGGAATAAAGACAGCCGTGCTTTCCGTCGTTAACGTCCGCAATGCGTGAATCTTCCGCAAGCCGTAGGGGAGCGCCGTATTCAAGCCGTCCATTTGCTGATAGGTCAGCGTGGAAAACTGGCACAAATGCTTGCGGGCGGTTGTGAGCAGCGCCTCCGTATCGCTGTCGAGCTGCTCCTTGCTGTCCGCGATGTGGACCATCGTCAGCAGGCCGAACATCATCCGCTGATCGCGGGTGGTCAAGTCGTTCAGAAATTCTTTGCTCTCTTTGCGTTGCTGCTCCATATCGTAAGGGACCACGGCAGAAAAATTGTTGTTCCGGTTTTGTCGCCGCTGCCAGTTGGTGATGTTCGTCTCCACGCCGAGCAAACGGCTCTCCACTTCGCGAACGGCCTCGTCGGTCGGAATCGGGATGATATCCAGCGACAACAGCAAATTCCGATTCAGGTCGCAAAGCTCGGACACCATACTGTCCTTTATATAGCTGGCGTATTCCCGTAGAAAGATGACGCGGCCAAAAAAATTGCCCATCCGAAAATGATCTTTTTCAAACTCGAACGTATCCGGGCAAATGTAGTCCTTGAAATCATGCCCCTTGCGCATCGTTTCGGACAAATGGAAACGAAAATCCGCTTCCTCGCCGATCCGAAAGAAATCATGGAAAATGCGCAGACGATCGGTTGCATCCAGTTCGATACATTTGGAACCAAGACGGGAAAAATGCGACATCAGTTCGGTTCCAACCCTCGCGAAGTATTGGCGGGCTTCCTCCACATTTTTCTTGGCGACAGAAATGGTAACGTACTTTTCCTGAATTGTACCGTTCGTGCCGATGGCCTTTTCGAGCAACATCTCGTTGTATTCTTGCCGGTACACATCGAGATGGTCCTGCCTAAGCGGAATCAGAATCGAGCTTTCAAAATCGGCCCGATTCAAACGCCGGTTATGGATTGTAATTTTCGTGGTCGCTCCGCTGTCAAAGGAATTGAGCAGCTCGGAATAAGACAAAAACATCGCTTCCTTGTCTTCCCTGGACGCTACGGCGTAGTTGATATCCTCGAACCGATACGATTTGGAGAACTTGTTGCCGACAAAAAAAATCCCGTCTGGCCAGAGGGCACGAATCGGGATGACTTGCTGAACGCCTTTCGGGATAACAAATCGTTCCTTGTCCTGCTTGATGATGCGTCTGAGCGTTTTAATCACGGCGCTTCATCCTTTCCTGCTCATGATAGTGCATGCTCTTTTTCAGCGCTTCAACATAGATATTGGCCGAATAGAAGACGAAGCGCCTTGGCAGCAGAAATTCCGATTTCACATACGCCCAAAGCAACTGCTCGGCCGTCATGCCGTGATAGTTGATGAAACCCAAGGCTGCGCAGGGCGCGGCTCCCAAAATGCACATCCAACTGAGCGTTTCCAAGCCAAAGCGGCCGCGCAGTCCAAAATAAAGGCCGATCGCCGCGCCGACAGCCAGCACAGAAAAAAAGAACTGCCGCAAGGACAGTCCAAAGAATAAGCTTTCGGTATAATCCCGGATTTCCCGGTTTATTTTCACTTCCATTTGAAGTCCTCCCATTAACGATGTTCACTATGGTCTACAACTCGCCCCCAGCCTCCGGTTGAGCCGATGTTGGCTCTGTCTTTTTCGTTTCTTGCCAACTACTCATCGCCGGATGGAAGGGGATCGGAGAGAAGCGCAAACGCAAGCTGTACGCCGTCTCTCATTCCTTGCAAATACAAGCGTTCATTCTCCAAAGCCCGCGTAAAATGAACTTTGTCCTCCCATTCCATAAACGCCGGCAACTGCGTCATCTCCACGCAGGAAAACATCGCTTGAAAAGCCGTGTACTCTGCTTTACGATAGGTGCACAACTCGGGATCGCGTTCGATCCGAGCTGAAACGTGGTCCAGCCGCCGCTGGATCACGTTTTGAAACCATGACGGAAACTCCATTGACTTCCCCCTCCTTATGCGAACGCGCTCTAGCGCAGCTGACGCTCTCGTCCGGACTTCCTTTGAAGCCACTGGACAATCCATTCGTCCACCTTCCGGCTTTGAGCCTGGACCGCCTCATTCTCGAACAGAGGAATTCCCTGATCAAGAGATTTTTTCCCGAGTTCGTTCAACTTCCTTCTTTCCTCCTCCAATTGACCAAGCAATCGTGTCATCGGTCGGCCTCCCAGTGTCTTCATTAGATCGGCGTTTCTGGCTGTCTGAATGATAGAGTATCTCTCCATTTTATTGCGAAAATCGGTTTATTTCATTTTAATGCGATATTCGCATTAAAACAATGATGCACTCACGTACAATTTTGCTTGTAATGTGAGGTGCATACAAATGAAACATCGAAAAGAACCGCCAGGCTACAAAAATATAATCGGCGTGAGAGTCGTTGCCATCCGCAAGGCAAAGGGGATGAAACAGAAGGAGTTTCTCGCCAGACTGCAAACGGCTGGCCTTGACATCAGTCCTACCAGTCTTTCGCGTCTGGAAGGGCAGTATCGGCTTGTCCAGGACTACGAAGTCGTGGCGATTGCCAAAGCGCTGGATGTTTCCGTCCGGGAATTGCTGGGCGAAGGGACTGAATAGTCGATCTGAAAGCGGTGTCTATCGTTTCTTTTACTCATAACCCCATCATTTCCCGCACTACTCGGTCCGCCATTTTCACCGTACCAACGAGAACGAGCATGTTAAAAAGTAGGGTAAGCGCCCAGCGCCTTGCCTCATTGCGGCGGCAGGTTTCCAAGCGCTCCCCTCCGAACCGGACGTACACCTCTCGATGTATCCGGCTCTCCAGAAATCAGTCTAAGTTTCCAGCGTGCAACTGTACGTGGCAGTGTTCGCAGAGAGCCATCGTTTTACGCCTTCGCGCAATCATGGTTTTCTCCCACTTTTTCCTGCCCTTTAGGTCTTTTAGCTTGCGGACATGGTGAATATCCATGTCCACATTTTCCGCTCCGCACCATTCGCACTTTTTTACCTTTAATCTTTCAATCAGGCTGTTTGGACTGCTGTTGGCGTAAACCTTTGGTTCAACGTCAACATTTCCGGCATCAGCTTCGTCAATGCGACGGAAGCCCTCGTTGTATAGCAACATCACTTTTGAGCCGGATTTTGTTTCGTATTTCACGCCATAGTCCTTGCCCATTCTGTATTTGTCCTTGATTGCACCAACACGGGTCTTGTATTTCGCGGCAAATGTTTTGAACATGCTGTATTTCATGATATAACCAAAGTTACTCAGCACGGACACATTGTCCGCAATCTTGTAATAGTTATACAGTCCCCGTATTTCGGCGTTATACTGTTGCAAGATTTCAAGGTCGTCATTGTGGAATAGATGCGTCCGATGAAACGGTTTCCACACCTCACGATTACCGTTTCTCGCGTCATAGTGGATTTTTAACGCGCCGTAAGAAATCAGCTTGTTCACCCATTTTTCCTTTGGGACATACAGTTTGATCCGCTCGTTATACACACGGCGGGTCATGCCGTTTTTGTCTTTCTTGATGTCCTTGGAACGGTTGGAATAGATGTCAAAGCTGAGAAAGCGCGCTTTATCTTTTGCATTTGTTACCAGCGTCTTTTCTGCCGATAGATCCAGTTTCAGGCTGTCCTTGAGGAATGCTCCCACTTCGGTCTTGATGGTTTCTGCGTCCCGCTTACTTCCGATGACGCCAATCAGAAAATCGTCCGCGTAGCGGATATATACCACTCTACGGTAAGATTCATCCATTTGGTTTGTGCTGTCTACGCTCATCATCTTGGCTCGCGTTTCGCGGATTTCCCTTTGTGCCTGCTTCTTTTGCTCATCCGTCAGGGCTTCCCATTTCTTCTTGCTGTATTTCCTGCCGCGCAGATAGTCAAGGTGTCCCCGATAATGGTTGTATTCGCAGCTTCTCACACGCTTTTTCCCGGAATTAAATCGTCCTGCGTATTGCTCCATGAATTGGTCCAATTCATTCAAGTAGATGTTCGCAAGAATGGGACTCGCTCCGGAGCCTTGGGGTGTGCCGGACAAGGTATTGTGATAAATCCAATTTTCCATATATCCGGCTTTCAGGAACTTCCAAATCAATCCCAGAAAATGCTCGTCTTTGATTCTGCGGCGAAGCAGACTGACCAAAACGTGGTGGTCTATGTTGTCGAAACAGCCGCGTATATCTCCCTCAACAAACCATTTCACGCCTGTAAAGCGGGTTTTGACCTCCAATAACGCTGTATGGCAGCTTCTTTTTGGTCTGAATCCGTGGGAGTGTGGCGAAAAAGTACCCTCATAGATACTCTCCAGTATCATGCGGATAACCTCTTGCAACAATTTATCGTCGAAAGAGGGAATCCCCAGCGGGCGTTTCTTTGTCGGGTCGCTGTTTTTTGGGATATAGGTTCTTCTTGCAGGGTTCGGTTGGTAACTGTAATTTTTGAGTGACGCGATCAACTTGTCGATCCGTTTGAGACTCATTCCATCGATTGTCGACCCGTCCGTTCCCTTTGTCATGTTGCCAGCCGTGGAATAGATGTTCTGATAGGCTTGCAAATAGAACTCCGGGTTGTACAGGTTGCGATACAGCCTTTCATAGCGGTAATCGCTGATGCACGCTTTTGACCGTAGACTTTCCAATACTCGATTAGGACTCCTCATCATGCCTCACGCACCTTTCCTTGTCTTGTATTGGATGATTTCCTGCCGCCCTTCGCCATGTAGACGCCATTAACGCCCTCGGACTACTACGGCGGCTCCGTTGCCATGCCGGATTTTCAGCGTCATCTCTCTTGGCTCCCGCCTTGAGATTTATCACCTTTTGGCATTACGCATAGCTGTAAACAGCGTTCCGGTTTAGGCAATCTCCGTTTAGGTTTACGGAAACACAGCTTGTTGTGATGTCGGATGGGATTTTCGCCCGTTACTCGCTTATTGCGATTGGTCGTCACGGATATATCGCGGTTGGAAAGCTCATCGTTCCTTCCGCCGTGACGCACGGCTTCTCAATCATCCTTACGCCGTCGGCTCGGCTATGCCCCCTTGGGCTATCCTTGAAGCAGTATAGCTTTCATCCTCGTTCACAACATTTCATCTCGCCGCTCAGTCGTGGATAGATGATTTCTCCAACTCGCGGCTTCACCAGTATGCTGCACTCCCCGTCAGGTTTCCCCTCCGGATAAACTGGTCGATGACAGCGCGGCGCGTAATGCGCCCGTTATATCTTTACGCTGCTGCCTTGCCAAGGGCAGGATTCCACATAAACCCGCGCACAGGCTTTGTGCCCATGCTTACGGACGCACTTAACTCCCCGATATACGTCCATACCATCGTCACCGCACCCGCGCTTTCATCGACCGCTGGAGGCGCGGAGGCGAAGGCGGAATAGATGATGCAGGCGAGTACGATTACCACCCCCTCCATGCAAGCGGCTGCGTACCCTTTCAGGAACGACTTGCCGATATTTTGGCTCGGCTCCCCGGCAAAAGCGGACAGCGGAACGGGAGCAATCGCCGTATATATATAGATGCGAAAAAAACGTCCATACACTGACAGAATCATCACAAAAGATAGCACCGTGATGAACAGACTCCCCAGAAGGGTGACAACCCACAGTGGAATGCTTTGCCAAAAGCCAACATCTTCGATCGCTTTTGCAATCGTGTTTGGTAGGACTATGGCTTCTGTCTTTCCGAACCCAAATCGTCCCAGCATCGTCGAGATGATGCCCTGAACGATCGTGAACAACGCCATCATTAACTCCAGTCCATAGGTGACGACCGCTTTGGCTAACACAAAGCGGATAAACAACTTGACTGCCAACTCCGGCCTTTTCATCTCGGCAAAACTGCCAGTCGTCTTCACCACACCGATGACAAAAAACAAGACCAAAAGCGCCAGTCCCGTCGCCTGCAACGCGCCATGAATGTCGGTAATGACGCGCCAAACGCCGCCGCCCTTGAAGTCGGCCGGCGACTCGGTGACAAGCTGCCAGATTTCGTTCATTTTCTCGTTCCACGTATCGAGCGCATGTTCGAGATTGTCAATAATCCAACTGTTATTAGCCAAATTCTCACCCCTTTCTGTAATCAGGGGAAACAGACATATCGTCCGTTCCCCTCATTTATGACTCCATTTATCCGGCAATCAAGGTAAGAATTTCTTTCGTAAACGTAATAATGACCCCACCGGCTAGCGTCAGAAATCCGTTCGCTCGCTGGGAAGGGTCGTGGGACTTGAGCGACAATCCGATCTGGACAATGCCGAAGCCGAGAATAATCATGCCGATGGCACGGATTAAGCCGAATATGAAAGTGGACAAATTATTGACCGTCGTCATCGGATCACCCTCGGCATAAGCGGTGGAGACGAATACGGTTCCCGTTAAGATCAGCATGATATAGATCGAAAGCAACCTTTTCATTTTGAAATTCAAATTTTATCGCTCCCTTCGCAAAAATAGCGACTCTAATTCTTCCTCCGACAAAAGCTCGTAATCTCCGTTTTCATCCAGCATCGCGGTTCGCCAATCGAGCGCAAGTTCAGTACCACCATGCTGGTAGGGAAGACCTTTGCCATCCGTCGTAAGCGATACATGAGGATGCTTAAGCAAATCGTACTTGTCATCCTGAACAGGACGCTCGCCGCGAATAAAGAGAAGGGCATAACGGTTGTCGAGGAGTCGCACCTCATCGGGCGTCAGCAAGTCTCGGCCGGACAACTGATAGTTGATCGAATAGCTGCCGCTGCGTCCCTTGCTTTGGCCATACGTGTTCGTGTCGATCGTTTCCTTGCCCAGCAGCTCCGAGACGTATTTGTGGGTGGATTGTTCATTGCCGCCCAGGTACAAGAACACATCGCAGTTCCCCACGATCGATTCCCACGACTCCTTATACAGCGCTTTGAGCTGTGCCAAATTTTGCAGGATGATGGAAACCGAAATTTCGCGGCTGCGCATCGTGGAGAGCAGCTTGTCGAATTCATCGGGCAAGGCGACGTTGGCGAATTCGTCCATCACAAAATGCACATGCACCGGCAGGCGTCCGCCGTGCCGGTAGTCGGCCTCGTACATCAGACATTGGAAAAGCTGGGTGTACAGCATCCCGACGATGAAGTTGAAACTGCTGTCGTTGTCGGGAATGACGGCAAACAGCGCCGTCTTCTTTTCTCCCATGACAGGCAATTCCATTTCATCGACCAGGCTCATCCCGGCGATCGTATGCAAGTTGAACTTCTCCAGCCGAACGCCGAGGCCGATCAAAATCGATTTGGCCGTTTTGCCCGCCGCCAGCTTGAAGATGTTGTACTGTTTGACCGCCAAATGCTCCGGGTCGCGCATGGCCAGCCGTTCAAACAACTCGTCCAGCGGACTTTGGTAGGTTTCGTCTTCTTCCCGTACCTCGGCGGCAGCGATCATCTCCATCACCATCGGAAAATTCTGTTCCTCCGGCGGCGCTTCATAGAGCAAATACAAAACGAGCGCCTCCAGCAACGCCGTTTCGGATCGTTCCCAGAACGGGTCGTTCGTGTTGCTGCCTTTCGGCGTCGTATTGCGAATCAGGTTGGTGACCAATTTCAGCACATCCTTGTCGTCGTGCAAATAGGCGAAAGGGTTGTAGCCATGGGAACGATGCGGATTGATCAGGTCGAGCACCTTGATGTCATACCCTTTGGCTTTGAGCAGATGGCCGGTATCGCGCAAGATTTCGCCTTTTGGGTCGAGAACGACGAACGACGTGTGCGCCTGCATGACGTTCGGTTTGGCATAAAACCTTGTTTTGCCGGAGCCGGAACCGCCTACGACAAGTACATTCACATTCCGGCGATGCTTGCGGCCGTCGAGTCCGATGCAAACCTGCTTGGTTAAAATTTTGTTTTGCTCCGGCTGCTTGCTTCTATATTTGGCGCATATGCTTTTCGCTCGGCCCCAGCGGGCGCTGCCGTGTTCCTCCCTGCGCCGGTAGTTTCGCGGGGAGGCCAGATAGACGCCGACGCCGAGTCCATAAGCCAGCGTAAAAAAGAGCAGACAGCGCGGCGTATCGTCCACCCATCGGATGTCAAAAGGGTGGTAGATCGCCACACTCAAATGCTCCACCATCGCCGGAAGCCCGTCGGAAAGAGAAGGGGCGGTGAGCAATCCCGCCCAAACGACGGGAATGAAAAAAAACGCAAAGAGTATCAAATGACTCCTTGCGGTTTCAACGCGCCTCATGGTGACTCCGGCGTTTATGTTTTTGATAAGGGGCTTCAATCGTTTTGAGCAACAGTTCATCGACGGCATCGGTGGGGCGCTTCTCGCTGATCAAATCGTTCCGCAGCGCATTCAGCGCATGCACCACAATGCCATGCTCGTAATGATCCAAACAGAGAATCCGTTCTTCTTCCTTCACAGGCGCTCCCTCCCTAAGCAACATAGAACTAGACGGCGCTTACCTTGCAGGTTCCGGCCGCTGTTGTTGCCGCTGCTGCGTCAGCATCCGGTTCATCCTGCGGGCCATGTCATGCGCGGTATCTTTCATCACCGTCAGTTCGACGCGGATTTGCTGCGGCTCCATGTCCTTCAGCTTTTCCGGCACTCGATGGAAATGAAAGTAGGACGTGTCCACGCCAAACTGTTTGCATAGCATGTAAGAGGCGCAATATGCATGGAACGTAAAATCGGAACGACTGTAACGGCCATCGCCGCGAACCAGTTCCGCATGCGCCAGCTCCTGCGCGAGCGACCGGAAAATGTCCCCGGCATCCATGCCGCGGCGGATGACAATATTTCGCGTATCCGGCTGATAGAGCGCATGCGTTTCCGGCGGGAGCGCATCGCCGATGACGATCGGAACAGGGGCGCGATCCATCAGCGCTTTGATACGCATCCGGTCGTCCGGATAGGTCGGTTGTTCCCGTTTTGGGTTGGCCGTCGTTTGCGCGATGTCGAACATCTTTTTGAAGTTATAACTGATGCCGGTGCTGCCGTCTTCCCTCCGGTACTCCTCGCCTGGCTCCAAAATATAAAAGCCGGTTTCCTTGCGGCGAATAAACACGCCTTGTTCCTTCCACGAATCGAAATCGGCGATGCGGGTCGCCTCCGGCCGCTGCGTGAGAATCAGAAGCGCATTGGATACGCTGTAGCGGTCGAAACGGCTTTGCACATCCAGATATCGCTGAAATTCATCGCCGCTTTGCGAGACGGCGGTCGTGGCGGCATCAATCGTCTCGTAGGCCCATTGCCTGAGTTCCTGCTTTTTCTGTGCCCACGCTTCCTTATCAAAAGGCTGCTCGGATGAATTCGAGGATGAACGACTGGCAGCTTCCTGCCGGAATAAATCGTCCAGATTGCTCATTTGGCTTTCACTCGCTTTCGGGTTCCGTTGATGTTGGTTTTGCCCGTCTTCGCCTTTCCATTATTTCGCTCGCTTCGCTTGGGCAGCGACGATTCCTTGACCATCTGACGCCGTTCCTTCTCCGCCTTCCGATTTTCTTCCCGGATCTCGCGCAGCAGTTCGCGGATCGATTGCCGCCGCGGCACTGTCTTGGCTTCCGGTTCAATCATACCCCTTGCGGATGCTTCGCTGCGCCCGGAGGTAGGCTCGGACGGATGGGGCGGCTCCGTCGTCGCCATCGCGGGGTTTGGGTTGCCGTTCGCCGGGGTAGTTGGCTGCGGCGATTCGGGCCTCTGCATCAGTTCGTCCAAAAAATCGTCGTTGCTCTTCGCTCCTGGCGTTCCCTTGACCGCCGCTCCTTGCACCTCTGTCTTCTGCCGAATTTGGTCCGATGCTTGTTGTTGACGCTCCCCGAACGCTGGATGGTCCTGCTGTTTCCCGGCGCGGGATTTCTCAATTTCGCTCTTAATGTTGGCCGTATCCACGGTCGCCAGTTTGAACCGCTCGACGATGCGGTTGATTTTGGACGCGTCCTCGGCCCGCACCATCACGTCGCACAAGCCATCGACATTCTTTTTGTCCCGCAGGGCGCAGTACAAAACGCCGTATCGTTTGGCTTCCTTGCAGAATGTGGGCAAGTCTTCGTTTTTGACGGCAAATACTTTCAATTCTTTGCCGCTGCGGAGCAAGCTTTCCAGACGGATGCTGCCTTTCGTCCGCTTCTGCCCCTGCAGGGCGGCAAACAAATAGACGGCCAGATGCTTAGCGCCTTCACCGGAAATCTTGGCCATCACCTCGATGCCCCGCAGACTCATGTTGACGACCTGATCGGCCGCCTCGGCTCCACTGCTCATGGATGGAATCCTCCCTTCGTAATGGTTGATTTTGCTTTTCGCCATGTAGTTTAATCATCATTTCACCGGACCGGGCAAGGATGCCCGCACACAGCTTCACCTCCTTTCGGAGCGCGGCAAGCCGCTTGGATAGTACGGCTATTTGCTCTTTATAAGCGACGATCTGGCTTTCCTCCTTGCAGCGGCGAAGACGGTTGAACAGCGCTTTGCGCTCGCCGTAAAGCAAGCGCATTTCTTGCCGGGTGACAGATACATAGTCCAAAAGCTGATCCTTGCTGGAAATACGGAGCTGACAGAGCAGCTTGGTCTGTGCGGTAATAACCGCCAAATGCCGCAAGTCTTCCCGCAATAAAAAAGGCGTCCTTCTGGGGGATGCGCGAAAATGAGGCAGTATGCCCATCTCATATAAATAGCGCAGGTACAATGCTTGCAAGCCGCTGAACTTCCTGCCGGATCGAAGCGTTCCTTTGCAAACGGCGCGCCTGCGTCGTGGCATTGGCAAAGGCTGTGATTTACGGGGAATGCGGTTTCGCAAAATCCGCTGTTTCAGAGCCTCTTCAGTATAGTCGTCTCCCAAGCTGCGCAAACGAACGAAGCGTTCCTTGCCCGGTGGACGCACCGCCACATTCTTTACGGTCGTTTTCACTTCATAGCCCTGCTTCTGCAAAGAGGCGATAAACTGAGTCCACGTCATGGATGCCGCAATCGCCTGATCCACATCGTTCCGAATCAACCCCCTCCAGGTCGGCTTGCCTTCCTGCTCCGCTTTCCATTCTCCGTAGTGCATGGCCTTGCCCGGTTCAGGATGCTCGATCACTGACAGCGCATACTCCCGGCACAGCCGGTCGGACGTCCGGCGCAGCAATGCATAAGTCGCTTTGTTGTCGTAATACCGTTTGCCGTCCATAAAGGAAACGGAGTTGAGCACGAAGTGATTGTGCAAATGCTCCTTGTCCAGATGGGTCGATACCACGACTTCAAAGCGTTCCCCCCACAGCTCCTGCGCCAGTTTGACGCCGATGGCATGCGCGATCTCCGGCGTGGCTTCGCCCGGCGCAAACGCCTGATACCCGTGAAAAGCCACAATGCCTTCCGTCTTTTGAAACTGCCGCTTGGTGCGCTGCATTTGCTCGTATGCAGTGAGCGGGTCGCAATTGATGCCGCTCACATAAAGCTGCCTTTCCGTTTTGGCATCCGCTTTTGCATATTCCAGCACCTGCCGCAAACCTTCATTCTTCTCGGCGCGATCTTGCGCTGTTTTGTCGGGATTGGTGGCGTAATCAATCACGCGCTTCAATCGGTCGGTGACATCCCATATTGCCGTCGTCGCCATATGTGACGCCCCCTTTACGGCGGATGCACATTTGGAGTCGCTTGCTCGGTTCTTCGTTCCGGCGCAGTCACGGCCTGTTGAATCTGTTGGACGGCGCGGCGCAACTGATCGGCCTCCCGCTGAAAAGTGGCCCGATCCAGATGGCCTGTCGCATGTGCTTTCGCCGCCAGTTGATTAAGATTGTTGCCAATGGCGTGAAGCTGGCGCATCATCGCGTAATAATCCGGTGGCGGCAGCGCCTTCGGGATATAGCCATTGATCAAGGAACGGAGATAACCTTCCCGTGAAAGTCCGGATTTTTTCGCATTGGTTTGGAGTCTTGCGTCTTCTTCATTGTTCACCCATACCTGAATGCGAATCCCTCGTTTTCTCATCGCTTTCGCTTCTTTCTTCAAAAGAATGGTCTTAATGAAAATGCTAAATGGCTTCTGCCGTCTCTGAAAAATACCGTTCATTGTTGCAACCTTTATTCTTGAAAAAACAGCGTGCTGTTTAGATGTGGGGTATTAGGGGCCTGCCCCTAACAAGCCGAATTTGGGAGACCAAATTCAGTGCTTGCTACAACACGAGACGTTCGTCTCGTGTTGTCTTCAAGGCACCCGCCGGGAAGAAGAGAGGGAGCAGGTTGCACGAATCAATTGGTCACATCAGACGAAACATCGGCGATCCCTTATCACCAATCGATCCACAATTGATCCACAAGAAGTGAATTGTGGTAATGAAAATGCAGAAAAGCCTTTCCCCAGGGTGGAAAGGCTTTTCTGCATTTAATGCATACTATCCAACAATTCGGCGCGAACCGGGTCCAGCACCTCGTTCGCATCGAACATGTCGACCAGCTTAGATTGCTGAGTTTTCAGGGCGATACCGTCAATATGCCTGCGGTCCATCATGAGCGAATCGGGCATCCATTTCAAGTAAGGGGCCGGTCCAACGGAGCAGAGCACGGTGAAGCCGGCTTTCAGCAGGGCTGCATATTTCGGGTCACCTGGCAGAACACTGCTGCCAAATGGATACACGTATATATTGGTCGGGCCCGTCAATGTTTCCACTTCGTCCTTCCATCTCGCGGTATCCTCGGTAAGACGGTCTAAGCCCACTTTCCTTGCGTCAAGATGCCCGTATCCGTGCGATGCGAACGACCAGCCTGTCGATTTCAGCCGATCGATTATACGAAGCGCTCCTTGTTTCTCTTCCTCGTAGTTCGGGGCATCCTTCTTGTTCGTGCGATAGCCGAGAACGCCCTCATAACCAGTAAGCGCAATGAGCCCTTTGGCTCCGTTCAATGAGAAGTCGGGATGCACCTTGACGAAATCGTCTAGGATCGGCACGATCTCGTTGTCGCGCGACGTGATTTTCTCGCCTTTCGGGCTGACCGAATAAGTGGCGATCTCCCCGTTGTCGTCGATAACAAGTTTATTTGCATTTCCGTTCTGCAGCATATAGTCGTAATAGTTCATGTCGTCGATCGAGAGAACAATCGGTTTTTTGCCTTTGGGCAGACGAAGTTCCTTCGCTTTCGTCTGTTTTTTTCCGTCAGCTTCCTGCAATTCGTAAATCGAGTTCAGGTCGATCAGCATGAAGTTGTGTTTATAGAGAGAATCAATAATGGCCTTGAATTCCTTAACCGTGACGAACCAGTCATCGTACCCTCGCGACATGCGATCGCCGTCAAAAGCCAACTCGGGATATATCACCAATGGATGGAAAAAGATATGTTCGATCGGCCCATGGTACGGAACGAGATCCTCATCGGTCTGCGAAATTCCCCCGCCTTCGTTACCAGGCACAGCGGAACTCCCGGCGTTATGGGAAGAACCGTCCGGCGTCGGCCTACCATCAATTTTTCCAGAAGAACCGGAAGCATCTCCTCCCTCCGATATGGCTGCTTCTCCTCCTTGCGGCGAGATTCCCGATTTAAAAGGATCCGTATTCGACATTTGCGTCGATTGACCCTTACCCTTCCCGGTTGCTGCCGACCATTCTGGTACCGAACCGTCCGAAGTTCTATCTCCGCTTCCCTGCGTGGCTTTGCAACCGGCAACAATCAAGTTCATCAACATGACAGCTATTGCGATTTTCAACCATTTCATATAATCACGGCTCCTTTTCCCATATAGACGCAAGGAAAGCCCGCAATGTTCAAATAGTCAGCCAGGATTCTACACAAAATTTCATCATACAGCAAAAATCTTGGTATAGAAAGTTATCAAGTGCTTTATCGTGCTTTATCGCATTATTGAACTTAAACTTTTTATAACGTCACAAATAGAGGTCGATTCTTTTAACGCCTCCTTCACCCTTATTCTTCCTTTCTAACATGTTGCATGGCTACCAAAGTTGGTCTTGGCTTTTTTACCGAATACTCGTACCACCATTTGTATCCGTACGAGAAGGCTGCAAGCATACAACCGTAGCGCCGTTTTGAGATGATTCGAGGCTTTTTGAGCCCGTTTACCGATTTTACGATAATTGGGTGGATTCAGCCAGCATATGCCTTTCCAATCTTGCTCGCAAGCCATCCAGTGAAGTATCTCCCACATTGTTGTTTAGCATTAGTCAGGTTATCGTCGGTCTGACGCTGATTTCCATTAGTCGAGCATCATGTGATTACCAGAGCAGCAGCTAAAGCCATCATTTTGATGATTTTCAAGGTTTCTTGCCCCCAAGCAGTAATCTTGATACTATCATTAATGTCTATGTATTGACACATTTGGCAAGTTAAAAGTCACGAAATTGAATGGGGAAATTTTGAATTATTGGCCAGTTCAAGAGAACCCCCCGATATAACTCAAATAGACGCCGATTCACTCAGCGTCTTGCTCTGAACTTTTTTGTTATCTCACCAACCAGCGGTGATCCTGGCGGCAGTCTACAATGAAATCGACATACACGATTTCATCCTGAATTTGATACAATACCAGATACCATTTTTCCACGAACATCCTGTGATACTTGTTTGACGGAATAAATTCCACTTCCAGAAAAGGATAGCGTTCCGGCAATCGCGCCAAGGAACGTATCGCATTCAGCAATTCGTTCTTTGTTTTTCGCGCCGCATCCGGACTTTTCTCTGCGAGAAATCGCACATGAGCCGCCAGCATTTGGCGGGCGCGATCGGAAACGATGATTTTATATCGGGGCATCTTTTCCATGCTGCACCTCGTCAATAATGCCCTCCAGGTAAGCGTCCAGTTCATCCGGCGTCACACCAACACGGCCAGCCATACGATCTTCTTGCACAGCGAGCAGTTCTTCGCGCAACTTTAACATCTTCTCGCGGCGGGAGAACGTCTCGATATCCATCACGACGAGATCGCCTTCACCGTTCTTGGTCAAATAAACCGGTTCCCCGGATGATTTGCATAAATCGGCGATTTCATTATAGTTTTGCCGGATACTGGCAGAAGGCTTGATAATCATCTTGTTCACCCCTTGTATAGCTGTATACTGACTTTATTATATCCATTACATGCTATACAATCAATGAGATTGCGCTTATCCCCAAATATATCCACATCTCATCCACATGCTGTGCATTTCCCCTCATCGAGATGGCGCTTCGCGTCTTCTTCGAAATTCCATCAACTCATTGTTTACATCCTTGCTAACTTTGGGCGGCTCATCGGATATGAGAAGAGCGGGGGAGAGGAGTCTCTGAATCGTCGCTGCCGCCAATCGCCCGGGCTCGTCATTGTCTAAGTGCAATACGAGTCGGCTTACTTGTGGAAAGCATTGCAAATAATGCGTTAGGGCAATTGGAGGAATAGCGTCAACCCCATTTGTTTTGGGCCTGTATATTCCAGCTAGCGATAGCTTATGCGCATGCCGCCAATCCCGACCGGTGAGATGTTCCAACGTACAGTAAGATAAAAGATCAATGGCACTCTCAAACAAATGCAATTCCGTACTGCTCTCTGAGGCTGGAATTGAAAACGAATACCGCTTATCACTGCCTGCAGCTTCTCCCATATAACGGGTGCTTGTCGTTCCGCGTATCGCAGCATAACGTGGGTTCCCTTCTTGGTCAAAACCGACGAATACCGCATTGTGATAACGCCGGCTTTCATATAATCGCCCGGTTTCAAGACAAAATTCGATCAACTTACGATGGATGCCGCGTTTCCTGAGGTAGGCCATGACGCGATGCGATGTACAATTCGGTTTTGGAAGTTCAAACCGCGTTAGGCGATTTTGCGAAAGTTGAGGAAATGTAGGCACACTGTTCGGATGAACGTCTTCAATTAGCAACACCGCATCGGGAAATGAAAGACCCCGCACTTTGATCAAATAATCCAGCGCTGAACGCCCGCCAATGCCCCTCGACCACCAGTACCATTTACCGTTGGAAATCTTCAAACTATCGTGCGACCTGGTGGAGTAGACGTTACGAGAGCAACGTACCAGTTCCGCAGGCTCGTACATTTGCAAATATGTGAGCAAATCCAATCTTTTTGCACGTTCAATCTGTTCTTTACTTACGTAGCCCATCGCCGCAGCTCCTTTCCAAAGAAGTAACTTAGACATGACAACTTTTTACAAGTTGAGCCTGAACTTAGTGTAATTATGTTACATTCCGACCTCTCCCACGACTATTGAGTTCTTTTCCAATATGTCCATCTGACTAATCGAGATCCAAGCAGCATCCGATGATTATATCGTTCATCGCACCTTACCCTTACTCTTCCTTTTGGGATACAGGTAAGCGCTGCCTTCTCTCAATTCCGTAGCACCTTTCATTTTCATGAATGCGTCTAAATCGCCTTCGTAAACTTGACTGGTCACCCCGTTTGAATCACGGATATAATAGTACGTGTCACCAAATCCGTTCTTCTCTTTGGAAATCAACTCCAATGTTGGCACGGTTTCACCCTCCTCGGTCAAGGTGGTTCCGTAACAAAAAGGCGGTAGAATCGGGCAAATACATCCGCCGCTGCTTGGTATGGCATACAACATATTCATTCCTCCAGAAATGAGAAATGGACCCCCAAAGCGGGAGTCCATCGTCGTGTAATTTATGAGCTTTAATAATTGGACTTTCTTCGACCTGCGAAATGCGACGCATCGAAGGCATCTTATCCTAAAAAACAAAAAAACTTGCCACGCCTTGAAGTGCAAACAAATTTTTTATCGGTAACACGATAATTTATCGTTCCTTGTCCGGTTCCCATTACTCCGTTTTTTTGAACTCGATGCCGCTGATGGCATATTCGTAAAGGAAAACCTTGAAGGCACTCATTTCATTCGTATTGAAATATGCGGATAACAGTTCGTTAAATTGCGCCATGTTCTTCTCCGTAATGGTCAGCATGCCGCTGCCTTTTTCCAACAAAATTTTATTAGTCAGCAGAAGAGATGTCCGCATGTTACCGCGTAGAAACATTTGCCTTCTTAAAGCCCACAGAAACGCGGTAATTGCCCTGTTGGTATTAGTCATATCCGCAGACAATAGCTCGGCCAGTTCCTGTTCGATTAAACTGCGTACGGGGAGAAGGGTCACATAATCCGTATCGGAAATCTCGACTTGCCTCGTCTGCAAAACTCCCCATTCCAGTGCTTCGTTTCTTGCCACGTACTCGTTCAGTTTGCAAATGTAATTCAGCGTTGTCTGCTCGTCAATAGTAGAAACCAGATAGCGCCAGGCATCCCGCATATTCAGCACGGCCTGAATGTCGTCTATGGAGACGCTGGGTACGTTCACACCATGCAAAATCGTTTGCGTTTGCGGGAACGTGATGTTTCTGTTCTCCATTTTCATAGCGAAAAATATATTTTCATCCCATTTCTTTTTGGCCAAAAACACGCTCTGTTGCCTGGTTAATGCAAATTTATCGGAAAAAGAATTCATTTTCGTTTCCCTCGCCCAGAAACTCGTTATATCCGTTTTCAGATTGAAAACCATCGTAGAAATGCCGCCGCTTGAAAGCAGGGGAAAAAGCAAAAACAGCCACCCTAAAGAGAGCGGCTGCCATGAACACGTTCGAAATGATGACTGTCATATTATTTCCGCTAGTGTAGCGGATTTAACGTTTGAATCTCTTCGACTGACAACTCCGTTGCCTCTGCAACGATTTGAATATCCATTCCCATGGCAAGGAGCTTGGCCGCAATCTTTGCTTTTACCTCTTCTATTCCTACTGTTCTGCCTTCTTGCATAGCTCCTTCAATGCGCGACTTTTCGTCGCTGAGCGCCTTCATCCGGGCATTGTAAGCCGTCTTTGCTGCGGCATCCTGTCTTAAAAATTCGAGCGTATCCATCGGTTTTTTCATCTTCGGTTCATTCATCGCGAGACCTTCTATTTTCTGAGCTATTGAAGAGGGTTTAATGCTTGAATCTCCTCAACCGACAGCCCTGTTGCCTTTGCAATGGTTTGGATATCGATTCCCATGGCAAGAAGCCTTGCCGCAGTCTCTGCTTTTGCCTCTGCTCTGGCTCCTTCAATACGCGACTTTTCGTCACTGAGCGCCTTCATCCGGGCGTCGTAAGCCATACGCGCCGCGGCATCCTGACTTAAAAATTCCAGCGTGTCCATCGCTTTTTTCAGCATCGGTTCATTCATCGTGAGCACCTCCCAATTCGATTTGTCCACACCTTTTAAAAACAACAGCCAATTGACCAACCCGCCCTGGTCAAGAGGAATCGAATGCTGATCCAGCTTCGTCAGCTCCATCACATGAATCTCGATATCGTCCAGAAGCGCAATCCCGGTATAATCTTCCCGCAAGTGAAACACGCTGTGGTAACGATCGTTAGGCAGACAGGAATAATTCAAAATGTTGATCGTCACGCATTTTTTCAGCGTATTATAGCTGCTGCCTTTTGGAATCTGATGATAGTACATCTCAGCCCAGTAGAACAGGGTTCGTTTCTCCATGTGATACGGGTTAAATAGCTGCATCTCAATATTCAGCAGCTCACCCTTTGCCGTTTTGGCCTTAATATCCATAATCGACTGTTTGTCGTCAGGGCCATCCGCATCCGCATACGGATTCAGCAGGACAATCTCCGTCAGCGGCGTCTCGCCCGCCTCGCGAAACGTGCTGTTCAGAAACGCGAGCAGCACATCCCGGTTATGTTCGCTGCCGAAAATGCGTTTGAAAACAATATCCACGCGGGGATCAAGTAAATCTTGCATCGAAAATTCACCCCATTCCTTTCCTTTTTAGTATATCATTTTCGGCCTGCAAGATGAAATACATTCACCGGGTCTCTGACCTGTTACAGCGCGCCAATTTTTCGCAAATAAGCGAAACAATCGGCATGTCCTTGCAAATAAAGCGCCATTCGCTCCATCTGATCGGATTCGTCCGACGACTTTTTGTAGTCCAGCCATGCTTGATAGTCCTCGGCGCTTGGAAAGACCGAAGCATCCCCTTCAAAGACCGATCGGACGAACGGATGCCGCGATTTAATCTCATTTCGCTGCCGGAGCAATCGCGCGTATACCTCCTCGCTGGCGCGCAGGCGGCTGACTACCCTATTTTCAATCTCGTCAAATACAGCTTTCATCTGCGATACATCTATCGTTTCCAACTACGTCCCCTCCCTGCTTCCATAATAACAAGAAGCAGGGAAGAGGACGACGGTGCCAGCATGTTATCGATCGCGTCCCACTGCCCTTCGCTCCGGAACTTCCGCTTCTTCATCCGGAACGCTGTCCACGGCCTCATTTTCCCGTTTATCCACGTTCAGAAGGGCATTCAGTTCAGCAAGCCGCGCTGCCTTCGTTTGCAACTCCTGTTCCTTCTCGAAAGGGGCCGCGATTTGTTCCTTCGCCGTTTCCATTTGCTGACGCAAGGTGGCAAGCTGCTCTCGGGCATGCTCCAACTTTGCAGGCAAGTCGGATAGGGCATTGTTCATGCGGCTAATGTTGCCGCTGGCATCCGCTCCGAGCGTCACCGTATGACCTAGTGCGCCACGCAGCGTGACCTTGTACTCTTTATGGAAGCTATCAAAGGATAACCACAGGGAAAATCCCCGGTAGCTGCCGACTTCCTGCGGATCGGGCGATGTCATTCCTTTGCAAGCATTTAGCAAAGCCGCGCCTGCTGTCGTTCGCTCCGTATAGGTAAAATCCTTGATGACCATGCCGAGGAACTTCGATTCCTCCGATTCCTCCTGCACAGTTGCTTTAGAACGTAAAAACAAAGCTGCATCCTGCTCATAGCCGGCGATCCGTTCCTCCGTAGACTTGATTTGCTGCGGCAACATTTTGAGTAGCCGATCCTCCAGCGCGTAGCGCTGGCTTAGATGGTTGGCTTTGAGCAACTTCAGTTTGGAAACCTGGATATCCAAGTCCATTTTTTCTTTAATGTACGGGTTGCCGGTCGCCAGCGCTTTAACCTCCGCATAAGAGAGTGCCGTCTCGTCAATATCTTCGGCCGAACGAACTGGTGACTTGCTGGTCATGATCTGTGAAATGAAGCGTTGCTTGTTCTCCAGCGTCTGATAAAGATACGCATCGAACGTGTTCTCCGTCACATAGCGGAAAATATGCACCTCGCTGTTCTGGTTGCCTTGCCGGATTATACGCCCGCTGCGCTGCTCCAAATCGCGCGGACGCCACGGACAATCAAGGTCGTGGAGGGCAATCAGCTTCGTTTGCACGTTCGTTCCCGCCCCCATCTTGAACGTCGATCCCAGCAATATCCGAACTTGGCCGCTGCGTACTTTCGCGAACAGTTCCTTTTTCTTGACTTCGGTATTGGCGTCGTGAATGTAGGCTATTTCCTCAGCAGGAACACCTTTTTCCATTAGTTTGCGCCGCAGCTCGTCGTAGACGTTGAAGGAGCCATCCTGTTTGGGGATGGATAGATCGCAGAACACCAACTGGGTCAAACGCTGCTCCTGATGTTCCGCCCAATACCGGTAAACGTTGTCCGCACAAGCACTCACTTTGCTGCCTTCGTCGTCGGGAAGCATCGGATTCGCCAGCCGCTGGTCGAGCGCGAGTTTGCGTCCGTCGTTGGTGATCGTCAGCATATTGTCTTCGTACGGCTCCACTTCCTTCGCCCGTACCCGTTCGGCGCGGCGGGCAAGATCCGCAACCATATCGCGCTGAAAGTCGCTTGGTGGCACAGCAACATTGTGGAAATGGGCTTTCGGCACGGGAAGCTGGAGCATGTCCGCCGTCTGGATGTCGGCCACTTCCTTGAACATATTCATCAGTTCCGGCAAATTGTAAAAACGGGCAAACCGGGTTTTCGCCCGATAGCCCGTCCCTTCCGGCGCAAGCTCTATCGCCGTAACCGTTTCGCCAAATGTCGAAGCCCAGGCGTCAAAATGTTGCAAGCCCTGCCGCTTGAGCCGCTCGTACTGCAAGTAGCGCTGCATCGTGTACATTTCGGTGATGGAGTTGGAGATCGGCGTGCCTGTCGCAAAGATGATGCCCCGGCCTCCAGTCAGTTCAACCAAATAGCGGCATTTGGCAAACATGTCCGACGACTTTTGCGCTTCCGTTTGCGACAGCCCGGCCACATTGCGCATTTTCGTATAAAGAAACAGGTTTTTGTACGAGTCGGCTTCGTCCACGAATAAGCGGTCTACGCCCAGTTCCTCAAAGGTGACGACATCATCCTTGCGGCTCGTGTCGTTCAGCTTCTCCAGCTTGATTTGCAGCGTCTTTTTCGTTTTTTCAAGCTGTTTGATCGCATAGCGTTCGCCTCTGGCTTCCTTGAGTTCCCGGATGCCGCTTGTAATTTCCGAAATCTGCTCGTACAGTTGCTGCCGTTGCCGCTCCGTTGAAATCGGAATTTTTTCAAACTGCGAATGGCCGATGATAATCGCATCATAATCGCCGGTAGCAATCCGCGCGCAAAACGTTTTGCGGTTTTTCGTTTCAAAGTCCTTTTTGGTCGCCACCAGAATATTCGCCGACGGATATAGCTGCAAAAACTCTGCCGCCCACTGTTCGGTCAGATGGTTCGGAACGACCAGCATGCTCTTGTTGCACAGCCCTAGATGCTTGCTCTCCATCGCTGCGGCGGTCATCGCGAAGGTTTTTCCTGCGCCGACACAATGAGCGAAAAGGGAGTTGCCGCCGTACAGCGCCCGGGCGACCGCATTGACCTGGTGCTGGCGCAGCCGAATTTCCGGGTTCATCCCTGTGAATCGGATATGACTTCCGTCGTATTCGCGAGGACGGATGGCATTAAACCGGTCATTGTACAGCCGTGTCAGCCGTTCGCGCCGCTGCGGATCTCGCCATATCCAATCGCGAAACGCTTCTTTTATCATCTCCTGCTTTTGCTGGGCGATGGCCGTCTCCTGCTTGTTTAACACACGCTTTTCCACGCCGTCCTCATATACAGTGTCAAATACGCGCACGTCCCGCAGATTGAGCGTATCTTCCAAAATCTTGTACGCATTAACGCGGTTTGTGCCGTACGTGACGTTCGCCTTAATATTGTTGCTGCGATCATCGCTTTTGCCTTTGACGTTCCAGGCCGCCGTATATTCGGAATACATGACGTTGATGTAAGTCTGGTACATCGGCGGCGTGTCCACCAGTTCAAACAGAAATTGCCGAATGTCTTCCGGCGGCAGCCAAGTTGCGCCCAGGCGGACGTCGATTTCAGAAGCGTCCAGATCTTTCGGCTGTACCGCTTCAAGCGCTTTGACGTTTTCGCCGTAACGTTCGGCATCATATGCGGCAAACTGTCTGGCCACACGCAGCTTCTCCCGCACATTGCCGGACAGGTACGCATCCGCGGTTTCATAAATTGGCTTTCCTTCCTCGTCCAGATGTTCAGGATTAGGAAAGATGACGCCGCGCAGTTCCTTAATCAGCTGCTCTTCCGTCATACCGGTTAGCTCCGCCATATACGGCAAATCGACACGAGCTTTTGCGCCGATGGAAACCGCAAGCGCCTCCGAAGGGGTATCTACTTGTTCAACGTGGATGCGCTGACGGATGGTTCGTTTGGTGAACATATCCGCCTTGCGCAGCAGTCGTCCTTCCTCGTCAATGATTTCAAGCGAGCAAAGAAGAAAGTAAGAACTGTCATCCGAAAAAGCAAGACTGTTGGCGCGGCTGTTGATCAGGCCGTATTGTGCCGTAAACCGATCGTACTGCGCATTTAGCTTACGCTGCTGCTGCCCAATCATCTCATCGCTGTAGTCTTCGGTTTGGTATTCGATCAACTCGCGCACGGTGTCCCTTAGCTGAATCATTCCCTTGATGCGACCTGCTGCCGTAGCCGACGTGTCTACGCGGCGCATCCGGCTGTTCTCCCGATAGTAGATATGCCCGTCAACCAGCGCAAAGCTGAAATTGCGGACAGACGGATCGGCAGGGAGGGAGGGCTCTTCCTCCTCCGGCTGGTCTTCCCGTTCCAGTTCCACCCATTCGGCATGAATATTGGACAACGCTTCGCGAAGCAGTTCATCCAAGTTGGCATCCGGAAATGGCTTGCAAGACGTTTCCTGACGGTTACCGTACATTCGGTCATCAAAAACCATAGTGCCCAACACCATATCGGGATGGGCGGCGAAATAGCTGTTCACCGGCACACCGTCTGCCGTTTCGGATAAAGATAGCCATGGTTCGGTTTGCTCGCTGACGGCGACCATGCGATCCCGTTTCTGTAAAAAGATAATGTCAGCGGTTACTTCGGTTCCGGCATTGGCCAGAAACGCATTACTCGGCAGGCGCACCGCTCCGAGCAATGCGGCGCGTTCCGCAATATATTTGCGTACCGCAGGGTTTTGTTTGTCCATCGTTCCTTTGGACGTAATAAAGGCGATAATGCCGCCCGGACGCACTTTATCCAGCGTCTTGGCGAAAAAGTAATCGTGGATCAAAAACTTATGCTTGTCGTAACGCTTATCCGCCACGCCATAGCCGCCGAACGGCACGTTCCCTATGGCGAGATCAAAGAAGCTGTCCGGCAAGTTCGTCTGTTCATAGCCACTGACGGCAATCGATGCCTGCGGATATAGCTGCTTGGCGATGCGGCCGGTAATGCTGTCCAGTTCCACGCCAAACAGCCGCGAGCCTTGGAACGACTCCGGCACCAGACCGAAGAAATTACCGATGCCGCAGGACGGCTCTAAAATATTGCCGCTGCGAAACCCCATCGATTCCAGACATTCGTACATCGCTTTGATGACGGTCACTGACGTATAATGGGCATTCAGCGTTGACGCGCGAGCGGATGCATATTCATCCGGCTCCAGCACATCTTTCAGTTCCGCATATTCGGCTGCCCATTGCGTGTTCGCTTCGTCAAATGCCTGCGGGAGACCGCCCCATCCAACATAGCGAGCGAGCACCGCCTGCTCGTCCGCTGTCGCTTGCCGCTGCTCCTGCTCCAGCTTGTTCAGCAGCCGAATCGCTTCCATGTTCCATTTGAACTTCGTTTTTGCGCCGCCATGCCCCAGTTCATCATCCGTAATCCGGTAGTTGACCGCCGGGACAGACGGACGGGTTGGCGCGGTGCGGCCGGCCTCAGGATCAGGGGAAAGGAAAGTGTCGGGCTGCGATACGGTTTCTGGCCTCTCCGTCACCGGCTCTTCCGGTAAAACCGCATCTTCCGTCAGTTCCCATGCCGTTTCGTCAGTCCATTCCGACTCCTGCTCTCCGATAATCAGATGATCGTTCAGCGGGTTTTCGCGCAGCATTCGCTCAAAATCCCGGCGATTTACCTCTTTGATGAAGAGCGGGAACTGCCGGTCCTGCAGCACCACCGTTCGCTGCGCCAGTTGCACAATTTCATATTCGTCCGCACCAATCCAAACCATACTGCCAGTGTCAAAACCGTAGCGCGCCCGTTCCCGATTCACCGGCGTTTGTTCCGGTTCCGTTCGTGCGTCTGGCCCGGAAAGCCCCGACGATGTACCCGGCTGAGGCAAATCGTTCCTGGCCAATTCCTGCTGTCTACGCTTTTCCTCCTGTTCCTCTGCAAAAGCGGGCAACCGCTCGGCTTCCCGCTGATTCAAGTAACGCCCCGCTGCCAGCAGTTCGCCGATACGCTTTTGTACTTTCATCCATGGCAGCACCACCTGCGTATCCGGGTTCATGATGGAGCCGCGGGTGAGCGTAATGCCTTTGCTGTCGTAATTCATATGAATATCCGTACCAGTCAGCGCGGGAAGACGACCACCTGTCCCGTATTCCCGTTTCAGGAAATCGGCGTTCTCCTGTGCGGATAGCGACTGCTGGAAATGCAGCGCAATCCGAAACTTGCCGTTCTCAAAGCCGCTGCCGTTTTGCAAAATGGCGTCAATAACCGCTTGCGGCATGAAAAAAGCGGAGGCTTTTGCGTCCTCCGCTTGTTCCATCCACAGCGTCTGTTGCTCGATGGATGGTTCTGACTTTCGCGACAAGTCAAATTCGTTCAACAGCATCATGCTGTTGATATGCCCGGCGATGACACCCCAATCGTAAAAGCTTTGCGCCGTGCGTTCCTCCGCCGTACCTGTCCACAGATGCAAAACATTGCGATACGGTTCAAACCCGGCTTTTACGCCTCCATCAAGCGTCAGTTCGGTGATGCCTGCCGGAAACAAACCGCGCACATACAACATGCGCTCGCGCTCGTCCTCATTAGCAAGGAAAAATGCTGCGATGTCCGACTTGCTCTCCCGCAGCGGCGCGGCTCGAAGCATGTCATTGATGATGGCCTGGTCATGAAAAAACGGAAGACTTCGGTCCTCCGTTTCCCGGTCGTACCATTTTAATGATAAATCAGTTCCGCGAGAATCAGTTCCTCCGCCTGCTGCTTCAGGTTGTTCATATGTCCCGTCCAGGCCAGCGGATCGCTCGACTTGTCCGGAGCCGGGTGAGACGTGAGCAATTCCTGTATCGTCCTCTCGATCTGTTCCCTCGCTGTCCGATCGATGTCCGCCAGATGCTGGTTCAACTGCTCCGACAACATCAGATGGGCGTACATGCCCTTCCGCTCGGTTTTCAGAAACGTCTTGCGCATCATCCCGTACTTCCCGATCGTCGTCTCCGCTTCGCTCAGCGTCAGATTGGGCAATAGATAATCCCCTTGCGGCGTATAGGTCAGTTCCATGTTCATCCTTCCTTTCTTGTCGAGTAGCTTCATTGTGCGGCAAGGAATCGGGTCTTGCAAGGGTGCGAGACGAACGCTCTACATTCATTCGCTGTGCATCCCGGCGCAGCGCCCGGACGGTCGATTCCACTTCCCGCAGCATCATCTCGGACACATCGCTGATTGCTGCGCCCAAATGGGACAATGCAGGAAGCGTGTTGAAATATCCGATGCCGGACAAATCCTCGATACTGACATATTGTGCGGGATCGAGTCCGCAACGGGTCATCGCCATGTAAGCGACGGCCTTTTCGGCAGCTTGCTTGAACAACAGCTCTACATGCGAAATGTCCAGGTCCTCCAGCAAACTGTGCTCCCGCTCTTTGATCAACTGGGCCATATAATCGGCGCTGTTATCATCCACCGCATTCCGCGCGGCGGCAAGGAGAACAACGGGCAGATCCGCATGCGATTCCGTCTCATCCGACGCGCCGAATGCATTTTCCAGCGTTTCGATAACATGAGCCGTATCGCTATCCTGCAAGCGCCATAGCGATAACTCTGGTTGGCGTCTGCTCCGGGTATCCGATACATCAAACACATGACGCAGGCCCAAGTGGTTTCCTCGATCTTCGATCAGGGCGATCCCTTTGGCACCGCGTTTCACCCAACGATCCAGCCGTTTGTTCCATACCTCAATCGGCGCACAAGCCGTCGCATCAGGACGTTGGGCGTAGATCAACAATTGATCCTGAAACGGATATTTATAGTTCCAGGCTGCCGTCCGCAAAAAATCCGCCCAGCGCTCAGGCTGGTTCGTCACCGTGCGAGCCGTGCTGGCAGCTAGCTCAACGATGCGCTGCAACTTGGCAGTCATGAGAGCACCTCCCTTACAGAAGCGTAATATGATTGGTCAGGCGAATGCCTTCCTCGGAATAACGGGCCGAAATCCGAAGGAATCCGATGTGCTGCAACAGATGCAGATTTCGGCGGACTGTGGATGGAGAAACTCCCACCTCCAAGGCCAGCTTCTTGTTGGACAAAAAGACGGAACCTTGCCGTCCGCCTGCATAGTCCATCAGATAGCTATACAATAGCTTTGCGGCAGGAGAAACTTTCGCTTTGGCCAGCAGTTTATAACGGATTAGATCACTCATAGGCTCCCTCCTCAGTAGACGCTAACGTTCCGACTTCTCCGGTGTTTCCTTCGAAAGGGGGGTGCGCGACAACCGTTCAGTCAAACGATCCGGCTGGACGTAGCAATACAGATAGAAATTGTAGTCTCCAGCGTGCGGGAAACAACGAAGGTAGTACCGATGTTGCTCTGTTTGAAAACAAAAACCGTATACCCCGGAATGCCAAGCCCCCGATAAACGTGCCTCCGGATGCGACAGGCAAAAACGGTGCATCTGGTTGCGGCTTTGGAGCAGTCCCTGCTCTGTCAATGTCTGCACAACCTCATCCAGTTCCGCTCGGAATGTAGGGGTTTTTAGCGAAGGCGAGTGTTCGAACCAGGTTGACCAGAACGTCTCGCCGCTGCTGCCGAAATAGCCGCGCAGATGACCGATGCATCCACGTGCTGTATCCTTGTCCGTTGAAGCGGAATAGAAATAGGCCGCATCCTCCGACACGGCCATTTGCAATCTTTCCAGCATGTTCTCTTCCTCCCGGCTGGTAGAAGTACACTAATGGGTTCCCCCTGTACCATAATCGTCATAGGAGGATAAATTCGCATGGTAAAACACAATGTCGCCGTCTTTTAACTGAAATGTCACGCCATATGGATCGGTGAAGCTGCGCTGAAATCCTTCCATCTGCCATTGGTTGTTCAGCGGCCCGTATATATACTGCAAATGAGGATGGTTCAAGTCCTTGTTACGGATCGTTTCCAGATTAAAATTGACGATGATATACCCATCCTTCAGGAAGATAGGCGCATTGTCATCCAGCCGGTGCGTGCGACCGTATTCCGCCAGATTGAAACCTTTGGGCACCACATACGGCGCGGCGGGCACGCTGTAATCGCCAAACCACTTTTGCACCGAAGCGTTGGCGCGGGCCGCATTGACGCCGGAAGGCACGTTCATACTGCCGACATACGTTCGAAGCTGCGGCGGCAACAGCAAGATATCGTATCCGCCGACATACGTCGGCTTCTGCGCATCTTTCAAATATTGAGCGATAAACGTCTGTCTCGCTCCAGAAGAACCGTTTAACGACCAAAGAGTGGCAGCGGTGTCGTTGAGCTCCTGCCGTGGCACATTGCGCAAGCGGGCGTCAAGCGTCACATACCGCTTTTCCGTATCGTCGCTAGAGCCGATGCGAATAAACCGCTTATTTCCTGAATGATAGTATAGATCGACATCCTGCCGGTTCTTTCCTTTGCTGTCCACAAAATAAAACGTCGGTGTAATCCGGATGCCGTCGCCCGCGCCGAACATGTTGCCTTTCGTCATGACTTCGAATTTGAAATGGTAGCCCGTTTTGACCGCAACGTTTTTCTTGCCGCTCTCCGGGTGACTGCCTTGCCGTACCGGCAGCACGTAAGGAGGCGTATTACCGCGCGGCGCACCGTCAATGCCTTTCGTGCCGGCCCAATAGGCGTTTCCTGTCGGCGTTGCGCTGCCCTTCTGCGTGCGGAACACCGTTTCCCAGGCAAAGTCGGCAATGTCGGTGATCCGAAAATCATACAGACGGCCAATGACTTCCACCGGAACCACCTGCGTAGCTACATGGTTGGTCAAGTCCAGATTGGCATTCATTTGAGATGTAAAGGAAGCCGGACTATTCTCGGCAAACGTTCGGAATAACACGTCGTAATTGCCCTCGTCCACCCAAACGGGCAAGTAGAAGGTCGTCTGTGTTTGTCCGACCGGGATGGACACCCACGTTTCTTTCGGGACGAACGTCGTGCGATCCGCCTTATACACATCGAATGGAAACCAAACCTGTTTGTCTCTCACGTACTTGGCATAATCCCGATTGCCGTAGCCCTTGATATCCTTGTGTTGACCGCTTGTAGGAATCGTCACAGTAAAGGGCCTGTCTAAAATGAGCGCCGATCGTCCGGAGGTCGGTTGCGTCTTCTGATTGTGCGCCTGATCGTCCGATACTGAAGCGTAGTTCACCACCGGTGTATGCACGGTCACCGGGTTGATACCGTTAATGGGATAGGTTTTGTTTTCGCCGCCGCCAATGCCTTTAATCAAGGAATACGTTATGTTCCCAGTACTTGGCTGATTCGCTTTGTTTATTTTGGAAGCGTCGATGAGATAGCCCTTTCCATACAACACATCTTGCCCGATCATCGTCGGTGCCGGAATCGCGCCGGGCGTCGGCGCTTTTTCTTCAACGACTTGGTTATCCATGATTGTTTTTCCGTTAAAAACGAGCGAATCATTTCTCACCTTGATCTTTCCAATCGCTTTTTCGGCCTCATTCTTCCAGTCCTCGTTCGGAACGGAGGGGCGGCTGGAACCGCCGGAAATGGCTTGACCGGGAAGCGTCACATTCGTATATACCGGATCGGTGATATGTGCACTTAGTGACGGATCATGCGCGGCGGAAACGGTTGGGGCTGTGTAGCCGTTCGGCATAATCGTGACCGTTCCCGAAGGAAGCGCATAATTGGACACCGTCGCCTTCTGAATACCGTACACTTCGAGATTTTGAATCGTCCAGTAGCTGTACTTTCGTTCAATGGAATAGTTTTTGGTGACCGTCTGTGTGTCGGAACGCGGGACCGGAATGGTCGTCGAATTCCCGTTCGCATCGGGCGGGCCGGGTACGTATTCCGTCCATCGCAACGTATACGTCCGGCTAACGGAAATCGGGTATTGCTTCGTACCGGTCGTTTCCGTGAACGTGTTGCGATACAGGTACGATTTGGCCGAGGCGTTCACATACAGACTTTCCGAAGTCGGAATGCCTTGCAATACATCAAATTTTTCAGCGCCGCGCGCATCCGCCTGAATGACGGCGGAAACGCTCGGCTCCATTGCCTCGGCCTGCTGGGAAGCTCCGGGCTGCGGTTCTCCGGCACTATCACCTCTACGAACCGTATGGTCGGATGTCGAATCCCCTGTATTGCCGTCCACATCCTTCACGACGACTGTGATTTGCACGCTTACTTTGTCGCCGGAGGCAAACGGGATTTTGATCGGAATCGTTTTACTCGTTGAAGTGCCGGAGAGCGTTCCGGTTTTATCGCCCGTCAGGGCGAGTCTGGCATTTTGAATATCCGTGATTTCGTATGACTTCAAGTTTTTTAATGACTTGACTTCAAAAACAAAATTCCCTTCCACTTCGGTCACGTTTGTGTCTACCGTTTCCGGCGCTTCAATCCGGGATGTGACCGTTACCGAGGAGGGAATTTTGTATATGCCGATAAAGTTGGAACCACCCGAACCAACGAGAATGGAGCGCTCTTTGAGCTTAGGATCGTCTTTTTCCTGAATAAACAGCTTCTCTTCGGGCTTGTTATTGTTCGTAATGTAGGAGCGGATGATCTCATAAGTCTGACCACCAGATGTGATTTGACCCTCAAACGTATGGTTCGCTTCCTCGCCAGTTGCGAAAACTCCTTTGTCCACTTCTTTAAGTTTGGTCCCGTCTTCTTTTTGATAGATGGCCTTCACCGGATTGTTCTCCGCATATTCGGCAACCGCGTCCGTTCCGCCCAGATGCACCGTAAAGCTTCGCGTTCGCACTTTCGGATTCGTTTCGGGATTTTCCTGCAACCAGTCTTTCTGCGCCGGGTCCTGCTTAGGCGATAAATAGGAACGAACGATCGTATATTTTTTCCCGTTGTCCTCAATGGTTTCGGGAAATTCATGATCGATTGTTTCCCCGACTTTGTACTTGCCCTTGAAGAATGTAACTTCAGGTTTTTGAATGATTTTGCCGCCTACTGTTTTCGCAATGACATCGACCGGAAAATCCGCGCTGCGGTAGGGTACATGTATGCCGAAATAATCGTCCAAGTCGTCGGGGTGCGCCCAAGGTTCGGCTCGCTTGATCTCATCCAGCGTATAGAACGGCCCTTTGCGCACGTTGCCGTTCCCGTCGATGGACACCATAATGGCATACAGATAGAGGTCGTCGTTGTCTTTGATGTTGCCCATTCCCGCCTTCCACATGCCTTCCGTGACTAGCGCCTCGCTGACTTCGTAAAAAGTCGTAACGGGCTGGCCGGGAACCGGCGGATTCGGGTATTGATCGACTTGTCGCACCTGTTGGTCCAAAAATGAAACATGCTGGCCGCTTCTTGGATTGCCGCATTGTTTGGGCGTCGAATTCGTGCATAATTGGTCCCGACGGATCGTCCAGCCTACGGTTCTGTATTTGATGGACGACGTTGCGGCCGTGCTGGTGATCTTAAACTTTATGGTGCCATCTTCAATTTTGACATCAGGGGCTCCCGCAAAAACAGAGATTGGAATGGAAAGAAATCATAACCACCCGTCCAACGGGTGGTTTGCTCTTGGGGTATAACCCCTCGTTGCCAAACTGCGCCTAAAGACGCTAGCCTGACAATAAAGTTGTTCAGGCTCAGTGTTATTTGTCACTTTCACTTACCAGTTAAACTGGTTTACTT
>SNQW01000080.1_pt1 | contig 95658 bp, 89 predicted proteins | sample 2580511 | NCBI WGS metagenome assembly SNQW01 (sample SAMN10953775, study PRJNA522744) | food fermentation metagenome | isolation source: 8-hour incubation of native-enriched microbial consortia from nixtamalized... | place: Mexico | collected 2017-09-24 | reverse complement strand
TATAGCCAAGCGGTAAGGCAACGGACTTTGACTCCGTCATGCGCTGGTTCGAATCCAGCTAGCCCAGCCATTTACGAGCCATTAGCTCAGTTGGTAGAGCATCTGACTTTTAATCAGAGGGTCGAAGGTTCGAGTCCTTCATGGCTCACCATTTTCGCGGAAGTAGTTCAGTGGTAGAATACAACCTTGCCAAGGTTGGGGTCGCGGGTTCGAATCCCGTCTTCCGCTTAATTACTAAGGGGCCTTAGCTCAGCTGGGAGAGCGCCTGCCTTGCACGCAGGAGGTCAGCGGTTCGATCCCGCTAGGCTCCATCTAATAGAGAAAGCTTACATCATATGATGTAAGCTTTTTTTGTGTTTAAAAAGACAACTTTCATACTTGTCATTTAAAATGGAGAAAACGTGAAAATAAAGGGTGGGGGATAATTATGAAAGTTGTTATTGCATCTGATTCATATAAAGAAAGCTTAAAAGCTATAGAAGTATGTGAAGCTATTGAAAGAGGTTTTGGAGCAATTTTTCCTAAAGCAGAGTACGTAAAAATACCAATTGGAGATGGAGGGGAAGGAACGGTCGATTCCCTTGTTGATGCTACAAGCGGGAGGATTATATCATTTCATGTGACAGGACCGCTTAGAGAGAGCGTACAAGCCTTTTACGGTATGTCTAAAGATAAAAAGACAGCGTTTATTGAAATGGCAGCAGCATCAGGTTTACAACACGTTCCGGCTAAAAAGCGAAACCCACTCATTACGACGACGAAAGGAACAGGAGAACTTATACTACATGCGCTAGACGAAGGAGCTGAGCATATCATTTTAGGACTTGGGGGAAGTGCTACAAATGATGGAGGAGCGGGTATGTTGTCAGCTTTAGGAGTCAGGTTTATAAATAGAAAAGGAGAAGTAATAGAGCCGTCTGGTGGAACGTTACATTCGATTGTCTCTATTGATTTTTCACAAATGGATTCACGCTTAAAGCATATAAAGATAGAAGCAGCATGTGATGTAGATAATCCGTTAGTTGGAATAAAAGGAGCATCTTTCGTATTTGGACGACAAAAGGGTGCGGATGAAGAGATGATGAAAGAGCTGGATGAGAATTTAAAGCATTATGCGCATATCCTTAAACAATACCTATTTTGCGACGTATCTAAAATACCTGGTGCAGGAGCTGCAGGAGGTATGGGAGCAGCTGTTAGTGCAGTGCTAAAGGGAAACTTGCGGAGAGGAATTGAAATTGTATTAGATTATACAAATTTTGATAAGCATATAGAAGGTGCAGATTTAATTATAACTGGCGAAGGGAGAATAGATGAACAAACAGCATATGGAAAGGCCCCAGTAGGTGTTGCGCAGCGTGCAAAGCATTTTCATATTCCGGTCATTGCTATTGGTGGATCGGTATCTCCGAATTATTCAGCTGTTCATGAAAAAGGAATTGATGCAGTATTTAGTATTACAACAAGTCCGATGACATTAGAGGAGGCATATAAAGTAGCAGAAGAGAATATCGAAATGACAGCAAAGAATATTGCAGCAGTGTGGAAAATTGCATCAGAAAAACACTTCTAAATGTAGGAGTGTTTTTTATTATTATCTAATAATAATGATAATAGTTGTTTCATTAAGTTAACTTTATACATAGAATAGTCTTAACATTTGAGTTTTAAAGCGAATATAAGTGAATAATTTGTATATCCATACAGAAAAATGTCGAGTTGAGTCAGACTATATAAAAGATTTAAAATATTTAGTGAAGGCACAAAAGGGGGATACTATCTATGAAAAAAGAAATCTCAGTTATTGGAGTTCCAATGGATTTAGGACAGATGCGTCGCGGTGTAGATATGGGGCCAAGCGCAATCCGTTATGCAGGCGTAATTGAAAGAATTGAAGAAATTGGATATGACGTTAAAGATATGGGAGATATATGTATAGAGAGAGAAAAAGAAGTAGATGTAAATACAAGCTTAAGAAACCTTACACAAGTTGCAACTGTATGTAACGAATTAGCAAGTAAGGTAGATCATATTATAGAAGAAGGACGTTTTCCACTTGTATTAGGTGGCGACCATAGTATTGCTATCGGTACATTAGCTGGTGTTGCGAAACATTATAAAAACTTAGGTGTTATTTGGTATGATGCACATGGTGATTTAAATACAGAAGAAACTTCACCATCTGGAAATATTCACGGTATGTCACTTGCTGCAAGTTTAGGATATGGACATCCTGCGCTTGTAGATTTATACGGGGCATATCCAAAGGTGAAAAAAGAGAACGTTGTAATTATCGGTGCACGTGCATTAGATGAAGGAGAAAAAGACTTTATTCGCAATGAAGGTATTAAAGTATTCTCAATGCACGAGATTGATCGTATGGGTATGACGGCTGTTATGGAAGAAACAATCGCGTATTTATCGCATACTGATGGTGTGCATTTATCATTAGATTTAGATGGTCTTGATCCTCATGATGCACCAGGAGTTGGCACACCTGTAATTGGTGGTTTATCTTATCGTGAAAGCCATTTAGCAATGGAAATGTTAGCGGAAGCTGATATTGTTACATCTGCTGAGTTTGTTGAGGTAAATACGATTTTAGATGAGCGAAATAGAACGGCAACAACAGCGGTTGCTTTAATGGGTTCTTTGTTCGGTGAAAAACTAAAATAAATGTAAGAAAAGCAACTGAGAAGTTGCTTTTTTTATTTGAAAATAGGCGTATAATAATGTTTGACATCTTACCAATTTAGACTAAAGGGGAGGTTTGTAATTGTTGTTTGTTTCATGTATGGTATAATTAACTAGTTGTTGGAAATACATACAGATAGAGCATAAAATAATATTTCAATATATGGATAGAATTGCTCGTAAGTAGGAGGAAGGGTTAGCATGCCTTTTGAAGATACGACCATTTTGGAATATGTTAGTACGGCATTAGATATTGCCGTTGTATGGTTTATTATATATAAGCTAATTCTCATAATCCGAGGGACGAAAGCTGTTCAACTTTTAAAAGGTATTACAGTTATTATTGTCGTTCGGATGATTAGTATTTTCCTTGGATTACGTACGCTATATTGGCTAACTGAGCAAGTATTAACGTGGGGATTTTTAGCCGTTATTATTATTTTTCAGCCAGAATTGCGAAGAGCGCTTGAGCAGCTAGGACGCGGGAGTTTATTTTCACGTACTGGAACTCATGAGGATGATGAGCCTGAAATGGTTGCAACAGCGATAGCAAAAGCAACGGAATATATGGGAAAACGTAGAATAGGCGCATTAATTACCTTGTCAAAAGAGACCGGTATGGGTGATTATGTGGAAACAGGTATTCCGCTAAATGCAAACGTATCATCGGAATTACTCATTAATATTTTCATTCCTAATACACCTCTTCACGATGGAGCGGTCATTATGCAAGGAAGTACCATTAAAGCAGCAGCGTGTTATCTTCCATTATCGGAAAGTCCGTTTATCTCTAAGGAACTAGGAACTAGGCATCGCGCCGCAATGGGAGTTAGTGAAGTTACTGATAGTATTACAGTAGTTGTGTCGGAAGAAACTGGCCAAATTTCTTTAACGAAAAATGGTAAGTTGCATCGTGATTTGAAGACAGAACAATTGAAAGATATGTTGTTAGCTGAATTTAGTGCGAACGAAAAAACGACTTCTTCGTCTTTATGGAATTGGAGGAGAAAGCGTCATGGATAAGTTAATGGAGAATCATTGGTTTCTAAAAGGGATCTCATTACTATTGGCGTGTATGCTTTTTATGTCAGCGACTTTAACTGAAAAAAATACGACATCGGGGATAATACCTTTCGCAAATGATACGAAAGAGACATTAACGAATTATGCTATTAACGTTAAGTATGATGACGAGAAATATATTGTAAGTGGTATTCCGGCAGAGGGCGTCAAGGTGAAGTTAGAGGGCCCAAAAGCAGCAGTTGCTACAGCAAAGGCGAAAAAACAATTTGATATACCAGTTGATTTGAGAGATAGCGAAAAAGGAACGTATGAAGTAGCCTTAAAAACGAACGGGCTTCCAGATGATGTAAAAGGAACAGTTCAGCCATCAACAATTAAAATTACTCTTCATGAAAAAGCGAGAAAATATGTTCATGTAGATTTAAAATTATCAAATGAGGATCAAATGCCAGCGGGTGCTACTCTTGAAAAATCAAATATTAAACCTGATACGGTTGAGGTAGTTGGGACGAAAGAAGAAATTGAAAGTATTTCATCTGCTAAAGCGTATATTGATTTAAAAGGTGTTAATAAAACTGTTACGAAAACACCTGAAGTTACATTATACAATAAAGAAGGAAAACGTTTAAATGTAAGAACGAGTCCATCTAAAATTAGTGTAACGTTAAATGTGGTGACGCAAGCTACGGCCAATAATACGGAAAAAACTGTTCCTGTAACGTATACGAAAAAGGGGAGTTTACCAGAAGGATTGGCCGTTACAAATATTAGCGTTGAGCCGCGAGAAGTAACGATAGCAGGTCCAAAAGATATATTGGATAATATACAATCGATAGAGGGGGTCGAAGTAGATCTTAGTCAATTGACAGAGTCTACAACATTCGATACCTCTGTTTTATTACCAAAGGGTGTAACAAGTGCGAAGCCAAATCAAGTAAAGGTTTCAGTAGGTGTACAAAAAACAAAACAAACGAAAACAAGAACGATTGATGGTATATCAATTCAAAAAAATGGACTTTCTAAAGACGTTACGGCCCAGTTACTTTCGCCGCAAGATGGGAAGATAAGCGTTGATATTTCAGGAGAAACAAGTATAGTAGATAAAATAACAGCTGCTCAAATAACAGCAGTGATTAATCTACAAAATGTGTCTCCTGGGACGAAGGATGTTGCTATTCAAGTGAGTGGTCCTGGTAATATTTCAATAGAGCCAAAACAAAAAAGTGCTAAAGTTACAATTGTGAAGAAAGAAAATCCCGATAAAGAAGTACAGGGTAACGGTGAGCAACCAAATTCAAATAATAATAAAGATAATCAAACTGAAAAACCAAAAAATCCTGAACCTGAACCTAAGCCTGATCCAGAAAAGGAAAAGGAAAAGGAGAAGGAATCGGAACAAAATAAAGATAAAGAAACTAGCCAAGAGCCAACAGTAGATAATCAAAAAGAGCCAGAAAAAGGAGCGAATCATAATGGGTAAATATTTTGGTACAGATGGAGTACGCGGGGTTGCGAATCAGGAGTTAACACCTGAATTAGCGTTCAAAATTGGACGTTTTGGTGGTTATGTATTAACAAAAGATACAGACCGTCCAAAAGTAATTATCGGCCGTGATACACGTATATCAGGACATATGTTAGAAGGAGCTTTAGTAGCAGGTCTATTATCAACTGGAGCAGAAGTAATGCGTCTTGGTGTTATTTCTACACCAGGTGTTGCTTATTTAACGAAAGCGTTAGATGCACAAGCTGGTGTTATGATTTCTGCATCTCATAATCCAGTACAAGATAACGGAATTAAATTCTTCGGTTCAGACGGTTTTAAATTAACAGATGAGCAAGAAGCAGAAATTGAAGCTTTATTAGACAAAGAAGTGGATGAATTACCACGTCCAACAGGTACGAACCTTGGGCAAGTGAGTGATTATTTTGAAGGTGGACAAAAGTATTTACAATACATTAAACAAACTGTAGAGGAAGATTTCTCAGGTTTACATATCGCTTTAGATTGTGCGCATGGTGCTACGTCTTCTTTAGCTCCGTACTTATTTGCTGATTTAGAAGCTGATATTTCAACAATGGGAACTTCACCAAACGGTATGAACATTAACGATGGAGTAGGTTCTACGCATCCAGAAGTATTAGCTGAATTAGTAAAAGAAAAAGGTGCTGATATTGGTCTTGCTTTCGATGGTGATGGTGACCGTTTAATCGCTGTAGATGAAAAAGGAAACATTGTTGATGGCGATCAAATTATGTTTATTTGTGCAAAGTACATGAAAGAAACTGGTCAACTAAAGCATAATACAGTTGTTTCAACAGTTATGAGTAACTTAGGTTTCTACAAAGCACTTGAAGCTAACGGTATTACAAGTGATAAAACAGCAGTTGGTGACCGCTACGTAATGGAAGAAATGAAGCGCGGAGGTTACAACTTAGGTGGAGAACAATCAGGCCATATTATCTTACTTGATTACATTACAACTGGTGATGGAATGTTAAGTGCACTTCAACTTGTAAACATTATGAAAATGACGAAAAAACCATTATCTGAGCTTGCAGGAGAAATGACAAAATTCCCGCAATTACTAGTAAACGTTCGTGTGACAGATAAAAAACTAGCACTAGAAAACGAAAAAATTAAAGAAATTATTCGTGTTGTAGAGGAAGAAATGAATGGTGATGGCCGCATTCTTGTTCGTCCATCTGGAACAGAACCACTTATTCGTGTAATGGCAGAAGCACCAACACAAGAAGTTTGTGATGCATATGTACATCGCATTGTAGAAGTTGTGAAAGCGGAAGTTGGCGCTGAATAATTTAATAAATTTATTGAAAAGGAGCACAATAAGTGCTCCTTTTTCATATGTTTTATAGATGATGAAAAAATTTTCATTGACGGTTTATCCATGTTTGTTATAAGATGGTCTTGTTCTTTTTCTCAAAGGAAATATTGTAAATTCTAGAAGCGCCAGAACTACAAGTAGTGTAGTTGACGAGGTGGGGTTTATCGAGATTTCGGCGGATGGCTCCCGGTTGTTCATCACAACCGCAAGCTTTTACTTAAATCATTAAGGTGACTTAGTGGACAAAGGTGAAAGTGTGATGAGAGAAAAGGAACGGATACAAACTAGCTGTATAAGTATATACGGACTTAAACCCAATCGAGAGGAAGGTGAAAGCCGTTACAAGCTTACAGGGCTAGCAATATGTAATCCGTTTTTTAGTATAAATAAAAATGGTATCGGACTATGTCGTTACATGTTCGCAGAGCAGTGTAAGCATTTGTAACGGCGACTAAACATGTGTGGAATCGTAGGATTTATTGGAGAGCAAGATGCAAAGGAAATTTTATTAAAAGGTTTAGAAAAGCTAGAATATCGTGGATATGATTCAGCAGGTATTGCAGTACAAGCAGAGAACGGTGTTGTTGTATACAAAGAAAAAGGCCGTATTGCAAAACTTCGCGAAATCGTAGATGAGAACGTAGCAACAAGCGTGGGGATCGGTCACACACGCTGGGCTACACATGGTGTTCCGAGCAAAGTAAACGCGCATCCGCATCAAAGTACATCAAAGCGTTTTACACTAGTTCATAACGGTGTAATTGAAAACTATGAGTTAGTGAAGAAGGAATATTTACAAGATGTAACGTTCGTAAGTGAAACGGATACAGAGGTTATCGTACAGCTTATGGAACAACAAGTGAGCACAGGACTAAGTGTAGAAGAAGCGTTCCGTAATACGCTATCTCTTTTACATGGCTCTTATGCAATCGGATTACTTGATGCTGAAAATCCAAACATGATTTATGTTGCTAAAAACAAAAGCCCGCTATTAGTAGGTGTTGGTGACAACTTTAATGTTGTGGCGAGCGACGCTATGGCGATGTTACAAGTTACAGATCAATTTATTGAATTAATGGATAAAGAAATTGTAATTGTAACGAAAGAAAGTATTACAATTAAAAACTTACAAGGTGAAACGATTGAACGTGCACCGTTTACAGCGGAATTAGACGCAAGTGATATTGAAAAAGGAACATACCCTCATTTCATGCTTAAAGAAATCGATGAGCAACCACTTGTTATCCGTAATATAATTCAAAAGTACCAAGATGAAAATGGCGAGATTGAATTAGATCAAGACATCCGCAATGCGATTTTAGATAGCGATCGTATTTACATCATTGCATGTGGAACAAGTTATCATGCAGGTCTTGTTGGAAAACAATTTATCGAGAAGTTTGCAAAAATGCCAGTTGAAGTGCATGTAGCAAGTGAATTCTCTTATAACATGCCATTATTAACAGAAAGACCATTCTTCATTTACATTTCACAAAGTGGTGAAACAGCTGATAGCCGTGCAGTACTTGTACAAACAAATGAAATGGGTCATAAAGCATTAACAATTACAAACGTACCTGGTTCTACACTTTCTCGTGAAGCAGATTATACACTTCCGTTATACGCGGGACCAGAAATCGCCGTTGCATCAACGAAAGCTTACACAGCACAGCTTGCAGTACTTTCAATTTTAGCTGCAGATATTGCTAAAGCAAAAGGTGAAGTTCTTGGTTTTGACTTAACACACGAACTAGGACTTGTAGCAAATGCAATGGTACAACTTTGTGATCAAAAAGAAGAAATGGACGCTTTAGCAAAACAATTTTTAGCAACAACTCGTAACTGTTTCTTCATCGGACGTAGCGTAGACTTCTACGTAGGATTAGAAGGCGCGTTAAAACTAAAAGAAATCTCTTACATCCAAGCAGAAGGATTTGCTGGAGGAGAATTAAAACACGGTACAATCGCCTTAATCGAAAATGGTACACCAGTTATCGCACTTGCTACACAAGAGCACGTAAACCTTGGAATTCGTGGTAACGTGAAAGAAGTAGTAGCACGAGGAGCTAACCCATGTATCATCTCAATGAAAGGCTTAGAAATGGAAGGTGACAGCTTCGTATTACCAGCTGTACATGAAGCACTAGCACCGTTAGTAGCAGTTATTCCATTACAACTTATCTCATACTACGCAGCACTTCACCGTGAGTGTGACGTTGATAAGCCACGTAACTTAGCTAAGTCTGTTACGGTTGAGTAGGAGATTAGTAGGTTAGTAAATATAGTGTGGATTTGAAATAAAGTTATACCGTTTATAAAAAAGATGTACCGTTTTGAATAAAGTTATACCGTTTATAAAAAAGTTGCACCGTTTTACCCCTTTAGATATGATTGTCTAAAGGGGTGTTTTTATGTCCAAAAGAAAAAGAACATCTGAAATTGAAAAGTGGATTAAACAAGGTCGAGGTTCAGGGATAGGCGCAGATTATAAACCGTGGCTAAAGATTCAAGATGTATCTTCTGAAGGTCGTTCAACTCGTTTAAAAGGAATAAAAACGAGTAGGCAACATGAATTTTTATCGGATTTAGAACGAAACTACTTTTATTTAACTGAACATTCCGATTTTATTATTGATATTCGGGAGCAATTTCCTTTACTACCGTTGGAAGAAACAATTGTCATTGCAGATGAGTTAGGTATTAAGCATTCTACTGATCCTAAAACTGGTGAACCAATTGTGATGACAACGGATTTTTTATTAACAGTAGATAAAGGGCAAGGTGTATTTGAAGTGGCTCGTACAATTAAAATGAAGGATGAATTATTAAAGGAACGTGTATTGGAAAAGTTCGAGATTGAACGAGAGTATTGGCAGAGGAGAGACATTGATTGGGGTATTGTTACAGAGGAAGAGATTCATAAAATAATGGCACGGAATATTAGCTATATTCATGATTATTACGATATTCGAGATTACGATGCATTTCAGGAAATGAGTTCACAGCTTATCGAGGATTTATCTTTATCATTGATGCAAAGATTACTAAATGATTCACGTAGTGTCCGTACTATTACAAGTGAATTTGATGCAGATACACATTTGCCTTTTGGTAGTAGTGTGACCCTTTTTTATCATTTACTTGCATGGAAAATTATTGTGATAGATATGCTTAAACCACTAAATTTAGAAGAGCCTGTTGATATTAAGTCAATTGATGAAAGTAAGATGAAGAAGGTGAAGTATGGATGATTTATATTAATCAAGTACTTCAATATGTAAAGGATTTTAAGCGAATCCGTGTTGTTGAAATAGAAGATTCGTATGTTTTTATTGTGGATATTGATGCACATACATCTATGCCTAAAAAAGAGTTATATACCACATTAGTTACAGAAATCGAACAAAAGGAATTATTGGTGATAGCAGATCCTTTCGCAAGAGTGGTAGTCAATAGTGACTTAACAGAAGTGCAAATTCAAAAGCGTGAAGATGATTGGGATACTATTCAAAAATACTGTTTGAAACATATGGATATACTGCTGAAAAAACGCGGAAGAGAGACAAAAATAAAGGAAATTGCAGAAGAGTTAAATGTAACTCCTACTAAGGTGAAAAAGCTCATCAGTCGATATTGGCAGCGTGGTATGAATAAAAATGCTATGCTACCAGACTATGCAAATTCAGGTGGTAAAGGAAGAACGAAAGCTTTAACAAATAATAAGGTAGGCCGTCCGAGAAGGGTAAATATCAGCGGGAATTATCAAACTGGTATCAATATAACAGGTGAAGTGAAGTTACAGTTCGAGCATGCCATTAATAAGTACTACCGCAAGACAAATAACTATTCATTAAAAGACGTATACCATTTTATTCTGCGTGACTTTTATTCAGACCGCTATAAAGAAAATGGTGAAATACAGTATCTAGTATGGGAAACAAATCGAATACCGTCCTATCATCAGTTTTATTATTGGTTTAAAAAATTGGAAGACCCGAAAAAAGATATTCAATTCCGTAAAAGTGCGAAAGAATTTGAACTAAAACATCGACCAATTTTAAGTGATTCTAAATCTGAGACAAATGGTCCTGGAACTCGCTTTCAAATTGATGCGACAATTGCGGATATTTACTTAGTCAGTTCATTTGATGTAAATAAAGTGATTGGTCGCCCAGTTATTTACGCTGTAATTGATGTGTATTCACGAACCATTACTGGATTATATGTCGGTTTGGAAGGTCCGTCATGGTTAGGTGCGATGATGACTCTAGATAATATGGTGGCAAATAAAGTTGAGTTTTGTAAGGAATATGGAATTGATATTACAGAAGAACAGTGGCCTACAAAACATTTACCGGAAATCATTATTGCCGATCGAGGTGAGTTTGAAGGCTACTCTGTCGAAAGCTTAATCAATAATTTAAATATCAAAATTGAAAATACAACCGCTTATCGAGGGGATTTAAAGGGGATTGTAGAACGTAAATTTCGTACATTGAATGGCAAGGTGAAACAAAAGGCGCCAGGTGCTATTCAAAAAGAATACCGTGAACGTGGAGATAGAGATTATCGCTTGGATGCGACTCTAAGTCTTAAAGAATTTACAGCAATAACTATTACGCTGGTTCTTCATCATAATCATAAAATTATTGATAAATACCCAATGGAAAAAGAAATGATTACAGATGGCTTAGTACCAACTCCAATCAAATTATGGAACTGGGGGATTCAAAATCGTAAAGGAAGACTAAGAACTGTTGATAGAAATATTCTAAGGCTAAATGTTTTGCCACGAGGAAACGCTACCATTTCTAGAGCTGGTATTAAATTTAAAAATCTATTATATGGTTCAAAACAAGCTGTCGAAGAGCAATGGTACCTAAAACTAAGAAATACGAGTATCGAAATAGTTTACGATCCACGTAACGTAGAGAAAATTTATATTCCGCATGATAATGGGATGGATTTCGAGTCTTGTATTTTACTTGAGCCAAGTCAACAATATCGCAACGACCTCTTAGAAGAAATTATTTTTCAACAACAATTACGAAGTGAATGGGAAGAAATCGAACGTTCCAATCAAATACAACTAACGATTAATACAGATGCAAAGATGGATGAAATCATTAAAAAGGCAAAGAACAAGAAACATCAATCTTTAAATGCATCTACTAGCAAAAGAGAAAAAATTGCATCTATTAGAGAAAATAAAAATACGGAAAAGCAGTTAAATAGACAGCAAGAAAAGTTTGATTTGTCACCAGCGGCTGTTAGTGAGAAAGCAGAAGTAATTGATTTTTCTACAAAAGAAAAGGTACAAAGTGAGCTATCTAAAAAGTCTAGCTCTCGCCTAATGGAAAAATTAAAGAAAAAGCGAGATGAGAAGTTTGGAAAAGACGAATAATCTTGTCCTTAAAGGTGATTTTGAGGAAGCGAATTATAAAGCGCAGGTTTTATCTGAGTATGAAAATAATCCCTTTATCGAAGCGCTCCCGCCAATCTTTGATGAGGATGATGTGCTAGAAAGATTTATGGTAACGCCACGTATTACAGAGCAAGATAAACAAAGTGAAACGAACATTCGCTATCATGTGTTGAAGCGTGTGAAAAACTTCATTCAACCTTTGCCTATCCATTTTGAAGTAGAGCGTCGTCTATCAACTTTAATTCGCCGAGGATACTTAGCACGGAATCCATTAGATAAAACATTTCTAGAGCGTATTCGGGTTTTACACCAGCTAAGAGAAGATGAAGAGGAAGCGCATAAATATATTGATGAGCGATTAAATTATATTCGCTCCACAGCAGATAGTTTATCGATTATTGGTATTTCGGGTATTGGGAAAACAACAGCAATTGAGCGCTTACTACTTATGTATCCGCAAGTTATTAAACATGAAGCTTACAAAGGAGAACCGTTTAATCGTACACAAATTGTTTGGCTTAAAATCGATTGTCCATATGATGGAAGCTTATCTACAATGTGTAAAGGATTCTTCAAGGCGATTGATGATCTACTCGGTACTCGTTATTTGGAGAAGTATGGTTATTTAAATCGCGTTACGTCAACGATGCTGTTACACATGACTTCTTTAGCCAGTATGTACGGTATCGGAGTGTTAGTTATTGATGAAATTCAGCATTTACTACATTCAAAAAATGACCAAGAAGAGATGTTGAACTTTTTTGTTACATTATCAAATACAGTCGGCATTCCTACAGTGTTAATTGGCACCTCGAAGGCCCAACAATTATTTAAAGGAAACTTCCGTCAAGCTCGTCGTGCAGCAAGTGATGGTGCAATCATTTGGGATCGTATGGCTGAGGACAGTGAGGAATGGGAGTTCTTTTTAGAAACATTATGGGAGTTACAATGCTTAAAAGCTCGTTCAGAACTTACTGGTGAAATTAAAAAGACGTTTTATGAAGAATGCCAAGGAATTACTTCGGTAGCTGTAAATTTGTTTATTCTAGCACAGGAGCGAGCGCTGTTTGATGAATCAAATGAAGATGAAACAATTACTTCTCGAGTATTGAAGAAAACAGCTAAAGAGGATATGAAAATCATTCAGCCGATGCTTAATGCCATTCGTAAAAATGATTTAAAGGCAATGTATAAGTACGAGGATGTTATGATTAATCTTGACGAGTTAATGATTAATCATAAGCAAAATACCGAGTACGAGGGGAAAATCAAAGCAGCGATGAAAGAACGCCAAAATACATTGCAATATAAGCGTCAGGATATGATTGAGAGTTTGAGTATAGAAGTTGCTTCGTTAGGAATTTTTGATATTCTGAGTGCGACAGAGATTAGGAAGTTTATTACTAAGGTTGTAGAAAAACAACCTATTGATGTGAATTACAATGAACTAAAGCTAGATGTAATCCAACAGATGATTGAATTGAATCAAAAGAAAAAACAACGACAAATTTTAGGGAAACCAAAAAAGAGTGAGTTATTACCGTTATTGAAGTTTAGAGAGCAAGCACTAATACAAAAACAACATCCATATGAAATTTTGAATAGAAATGGTTTTATTAAAGCACCTATTTCTGAGTTTTATTAAGGGAGATATAATCTATGTTTATTGTTAAACAAAAAGGACCCACTTGTGGTATGTATGCTCTTTTGAATGGAATATTTATGTTTCATAACATAAAAGGATTCCGAACTACTAAAACTCATAAAATTGTTTTGAGATTATTAAAAGAAAACCAATTAGACAAAGACAATGATGCAGAGGGAAGAACATTTGTAGGAGAGTTTTTTGATATAGACGAATACCTTTTATTTATTACAAGAAATAAAGAGTTAATTACCAACGAAATCTCGAATTATTTTGGTGAAGATATTCGGTTTGAAGTATATAAAGTTCCCTTTTCACAGATAAGGAATGAAACTAATGCACTGTTTATTGTACCAATTTTAGATAATAAGATTAAAAGTAACGGTCAAGTTATATCGCATTGGATTAGCCTTAAATTTAATAAGAAAAATGGTAAATACAAAGTTGTGAATAGTCGGAGTAGAGTGATGAAATCTTTAGCTCTATATAAAATTCAAGAGAAACATTTTAATTTAGAAGATGGGTCTTTTTATTGGAATAGATATAAAAGAAAGAAATATATGCCTGCATTTAATAGTATTGAAAAATATGTGAGAAATCGATTGAAGAAAAAATATGATTTTATTGAAAAAAGAATTTTGAAAAATAAAATCAACTATACCACAGGGGAAGTTATCATGATAAGAAGGTTATGAGGTGATTATATGCTACCCTTTTTCACAAATGCATATCCAGATGAATTGATATATTCAGCGATTGCACGTTATCACTTTTATAGTGGCAATATTGATTGTAAAGACACGTTAGAAGAAGTGTTTCAAAGTCGTTCTGTGATTCCGAGTGTGGAGATTGGTAACCATTTTGCTATATTAGCTCAGCAACTAGGCTCTAACTATTCTGTTGAGACTATATTAGCTAATCATACAATTTATCCTTATTATGCAATGTTTTTAACAAAGCAGCGTCAGCAAGAAATTCTACGAGATGTTGCTAGTAATGGACAAGCACTTTATACAAGACTTGGTATGATTGCAGGAAGTATTTGTAGAAAAGCTGGACTCTATTATTGTCCAGAATGTACGAAGAATGATGTAGAGCAATTTGGAGAGCCATATATACATCGAGAGCATCAGTTACAAGGCATTGATTACTGTCCTCATCATGAGGTGCAATTGAGAAAATACCCAGTAGATACGACCAGCCGTATTGAATACATTCGTTTTGAGTTAAAGAATATGAATCTATCTTCTATTTACAAAGCTGATCCTTTTGCAGAAATTTCAATTCACTTATCAAAGCAAGCATATAAGTTATTACGATTACCATTGCATAAATTTTCATGTGAAGATATTAAGCTGAAATACCGTGCGTCATTGTTTGAATTAAATCTGATTACAGTTTCGAATCGAGTACGTCAAAAAGAATTGTATCAAGCGTTTAAAAGTAAGTTCCCTAAAGGCTTTTTAGAAAAGTATGAGAGTACTCTAAATATAGCGGATGAGTATAACTGGTTAAAAGTGATTACTCGTAATACAAAGCGTCATGTACACCCCTTTAGGCATTTGTTAATGCTTTATTTCTTAGAACAGGATATAGATGACTTGGTAAATCAAGAGGCTCATGTAGGTCCGTTTAGTGTGGGGCCTTGGCCTTGTTTGAATAAAGCAGCAACACACTATAAAGAATCAGTCATTCCTAGTGTTGAGGTTACAAGAGATTTTAAATCAACAGCCCCAATTGGTACATTTAGCTGTTCGTGTGGTTTTGTCTATGCAAGAAAAGGTCCTGATATGTCTTTAGAAGATCGATTTCGCATAGGAAGAGTAAAAGCATTTGGTGAAGTGTGGAAGTCAAAACTTAAACACTTGTCTTGGAAAGGACTTGGTACAAGAGCAATTGCGAGAGAATTAGGAGTCGATTCCAAGACAGTTAAAAAGTATTTAGAGAGACAAGAGGTAGTAAGTAACCAAGCAAAAATAGAGAATAAAGCGTTACTTGAACAGTATAGAAACGAGCTGATAGAAGGTATACAAAAACTTCCTAATTTATCACGTACAGCTTTGAGAGAACGTTTTAAAAAGCAATATATGTTCTTATATCGGCATGATAAAGAATGGGTGATGAAGAATTTGCCTATAAAACAAAAGAAGCCAGAACCAACTAAAAGGGTAGACTGGGATAAACGAGATAGAGAATATGTTGTGAAAATAAAAATGCTCTATAAAGATTTATTAGTGAAAGAAAAACCTATTCGAATAACGATTTCAGCTATAGGTAAACGATTAGGGATATTAACGAACTTAGAGCGTCATTTAGATAAACTATCGCAAACGAAGGAACTATTAGAAGACATAACTGAGTCAGTCGAGCAATTTCAAATTCGTCGTTGTTGTAAAGTGATTGACCAGATGATAACGATGGAAGAACCAGTTATACTATGGAAAGTACAGCGTATAGCAGCTGTGAAAACGCATCATTTTCATGAAATAAAACCAAAGCTAGAAGAATATTTGAAAAGGGAACAGGATGTGAGTAATGATGAGCAAACAACAGGTTAAATTGAATAAATGGACATTTGATGAAGGAGAGCAAGCTCAATTAACTTGGATTAGCTCTCCTTTTTTGCAAGATAAAAAAACGATGATCTATGCTTATTTTAGAGCAAATGATAGGACTGAAAAATTATTATTCGATTGGGGAACATTGCCAAGCTTAGCTATTCAGCATTACTACATGAACGGTGATATTGGTCAAAGTATTCCTCCGTCAGGTATAGAAGAAGTTGAAATTGCAATTTATCCAAACGCTGTGACCTATTCAGAAAGGAATTGGAGCATCTTTGGTACAAATGATAAAGATGTTTCGCGTAGTTTCACTGTTTTATACCGAAATAAAAAATATATATTGCCTCTCATTGAAGTTGTGCGTAGTATTTTAGCGCCAAATCGATTTTTATTATATCGTTTATTTGAAACAAATTCTTTTCCGCAATATTTTATTGAGCAATACGAGCCCAATAAGCTACATCTAGATTTTTCATCACAATATCATCGTAAGTATACGAAAAACTCCTATTTACTCCAGCTAGTATGGCTTTTAACAAATTCAGATCTAAGACAAGTGTTCGAAAATACAGCTTATACTTTTATTAATACAGGAGTCCTACGGTTTGATTGGTTATTCAAGCAACCTATTACCGTTACTGCTGTTGTGAAATCAAGTGTAGCGGGAGGAACTATTCTTCGAATAAAGAACGTTAAAAATAAAAAGATTCCTTATAAAGAGATTTCATTTACTCATCCAGAGATAGTGCAAAATGAAAGGACAAGCGAAGCTAAAAAATATGCATTTCATTCAAAGCAGAATGATGGTATAGATGAACCTGAAATGAAATTAGATGAAGAAGCTGAGGGAACAACTGATGAATTTGATTTAATAGAAATGGATAATCAAATTCATGAATACGAAAAGCTCCCTAAGGTAACAAAAATTCGTAGAAATTCTAATAAGCAACGAACACAAGAAGATGAAAATACAAAACGTTATTTCATTGAGGATAACGGACGAAGATCTACCGCAGATGTTGGTGGCAATAAGCTTGCAAGAGGAATAGAAAATAAATCTTTATATGAGGTACAGGCACAAGGTGAATTATTGGATTTTATTAATGTACTTAAGGTTTTAGAAGGTTATCCAGCAGTTAAATCAATTAAAGTAACTACAGGTGTATTACCAACAGGGAGTGAAAAGCGGAAATTTAGTTATTTAGATGATGGAATTACAAATCGTAAGTACATAGTAGCTAGTATAGAATTGTTTAATGGAGAGCATTACAAAGTTTTAGAAATTGAGCGAGAAAGTCGTTCTTTATCTATGTTGATATTGTTTTCAATTAACAGTGTAGAATGGCCTTCTATTATTCAGGTCATATTATTGGGCTTAGTGAATAAAAATGGTGTTTGGGCTAAGGGATTGATTATGGAGATAGATAGTGGGGGTATCGTTGTAAAAAAAGCTAAACATAGTAAAAAAAGTATTATGCATAAAGCTAAATTGTTATTTAAAAAGATGATTTGACAAATTAGATAGTCTTTTATGGATAAAATTAGCAATCTACTATTTGATAAAATATTCTAATACTATTAGAATATTGGTAACTGGCTATTAAGGGGATTTATGTAATAATTAACATGTGTAGAGTTGAGGTGATTTTGTGGCTTTCCAACAGATTAAGGAGAGGTATGGGTTTGAAGAATCAGAAGGGTATATACAGATAATTACTGATTTTGAAGTTGTGAAAATATATTGTGGTAATCCTGAAAAATATACTACTAGTGAAAATGAATTAATTCGCTTTATTGATGAGGAACTATTAGAGGATTATCCCTGCATTGATGATATACACGGTGTTTATTTTTTACCAACACATAAAACTAAGGAGTTTATTCATAGTTTAGACAATGAGGAGATTTTACCAGAATTAAAATGCTATTATTCAGATGAAATGAAATTCACCTTTAAACAAGGGTTTGCTCCATTTAAAAATATATCAGCGATTAGTCATAAGGCAAGGGGAGAAGTTGGTACATCATTTTATCGTGCAGATGCAGCAAGTGTAGAAGAATTAATTGAAGCTGGTAAACAAATATTAAAGCTAAATGCAATGAAGGGTTATAAAATTGCTATAGGAGAAATACCGGAAAACATAGGCTTATTTGAGCGTAGTAATAAAGAAAGATCAACTACACCAAAAAGTAGACATTATAGTTTTTGGAAATTTGATTATGATTTGACTGAATTAAATTATTTTCATGTAGCTAAAGGCTTTGCGATATATAGTGAAGAGGAGGTATATAGTAAATGAATTTAAGAAATATTAATACTTTTGACGAAAGACTTAGCCAGTACTTTAGATTGATTCGTAACGTTGAAACTTTGTTAGAAGTTGATTTTCCATTAGTATTTTCATTTGAGGCGGATGATAATAAGAGTTATTTAGCTTATGTACTCAATTTTAAAAGACGGAAAAAAATCTTGGAAATGTTAGTTGTAGAAACAAATTATCAAATTTTACATGATTTATCATCACAAAGAGTGTCTCTCAAACAGGCATTAATTGCTCCTACACAAAAATATATAACTAATGATGGCCTTGTAGAAACATTACCTCAAGATTATCTAGAGCAATTGCCAGATGATGATTTTTATTTGACAGAATTATTACCAAACCGGGTTGATATTTCAGTTATACATAAGAGATTTGCAGACAAACTTAAGAGTCAAAACGAAATATCCTCTAAAATTCAACATTCAGATGAAATACAAGAATTTAAATATGTAAATTATGTAGATCCAAAATACTTCTTTAAAATATTTCAACACAATTCAAAAATACAGCGTTCGGAATTATTAAAAGAATTTACATGTGATAACTTGATTATAGATACTAAGGTTAAAAAAAAGATGTATCAGGATACTCAACTATGTGGCGAATATTATGATTCTATTCAAAATTACTATGCTACTACTCCAATTTCCTCTGAAACGGTGGGCATAGAGGTCAAGACGAACCGTATGGTAAATCCAAGAAATGCAATTAAGTATTCTAATTGGGAAAAAAATGAGGAAATATGTATTATAAAAGAAAAGTCTTTAGTGTAAAAAGGAGAATATTATGAAAATAACAGGTGAATTTTCGCATTCAATAATTACCGAGTTAAATTATAAGGTAACAAAGTCATCAGAATCTATAATGATTGACCAAATAGACAAATTAGAGTATGTACAGGAATCTACACAAGGGCGTATAGGAATTCATAATGATTGTAGTGGGTGTATTATCAAAATTATTACCGATTTAAAAAGTGTAGTGGAGGAAACGCCATATAGATCTTTAGAACTTAGTGTCGATTTTCATTTTGATTTAGTTGTTAAAGATGATAATGGTGAGAAGGTAGAAATAACTGAAGCAAATAATAGAGAGGTTGTTGAGGAAATTCATAAACAAACCGAAACTGTATTTGTTCTTATTTGTAGACAACAATTAAGAGAAATTATTCGACAAATAACGTCTGTTGATTATCAGTTACCTATTATTACAGAAAGTATAGAAATGCCGTTTAATAATGGTTCATTTTAGTTATATATGAAATAATATGTACAATAAAAAATAAAGGTGAAAATATGAATTGTTTCCATAATGTTAGATAGGTTATTTTATTAGGGCAATCTCTGGGGTATGAGTATTGTATCGTGTTACCCCTTTAAATATAATCATCTAAAGAGGTATTTTTATGTCAAGAAGAATATCTAAATTTGATAAGTAGCAGATTAATGAAGGGCATGGAACTGAAAGTAGAGCAGAATGTTGACAATGGTTAAAAATTCACGATGTTTCTTTGAGAAATCGACCAACGAAAGTAAAAGGAATAAAAACTAACAGATATGTTTTGGGGGATTTAAAACAAAACCGAACCGATTTCAATTAATTGTTGCGATAGCCTTTCTTTTCTGTGTCTTTTATAACTTAATCCATAAAATAGTTTTATCCTTTAATAATAGATACAATTATAAAAGTCCTTTGATTAAATTAGAAGGTTAATGATGGTGGTGGCAAAATGAAGGTAAGCTTATCTGCAACCGGATTTTGGAAGATAAAAGATTTAGAAAAGGAATATCCTGGAGACTTGTATTTAAATGAGGATGATGGGGGAATAGTGTTATATATTCGTATACCTAATAACGGACCTATTATGAGCTTTTTGGAATTGCCTCTCGAAATTAAATTCATTACTGGAACTACCATAAATGGGGCTCAAATTACTCTCGTTGATTGTATAAGAATAAGTACAGAGAGCAGGATAGGGTCAGAAGAAGTATTTGGATATCAAGTGAAATTTATGCTGGACGGCGTGACATTTAATAAAGAAGAAAATATTAGTTTTACAAAAATGAAAATTAGCGTACCGGGGATAATACAATGGGGAGACATCTCCAACTATGTAAGACCAGATTTAGATAATAAACGCACACTTATAGGTTTAGAGACTACAGAACCTATTGAAATATATGCTTGTGAAGAGTATAGTTTACTTTACTATTTGACCTTTAGTGCTCCATTTCAATTGATGAAAGAGGAGATTAATCTAAAGCAGATTCCGTATCTTGTAATTGAGTCTCGAACATTTCAACCATTAGAGTGGTTTATGAGAATAGCTAGTCAAATGAAAAGGTTAATTGAAATAGCTATAGGCAACCCTTTAGGTTTTGATTCTATGATTGTAGAATCACCTGAGATTTATTATGAATTTGAAGAAGGAGAAAAAATTAGTAAATCATTAAAAGTTATACATTCATTTAAACAAAATACCAGTAGAGATAACAGCTCTAAACAGATGTTAAAGCATGATTATTTGTTTAATTTGAGTGAACTTAGAAAAGCTGAATTTTCACAATGGCAAGAAATCTCGACTATTATGGAACCAATAATAGAACTATATATTGATAGTTTATATAATAAAAATTTATCAGTGAGTCGGCACTTTTTGAATATGGTACAAGCTTTAGAAACATATCATTCTCGTAGAATTGCATATTCTTTTGATGACTTTAAGGAAAGAGTAGTTCAATTACTTGAAATAAGGCCAGAACCCTTTCGAGAACAGGATAATAATTTTCTGTTAGGTGGTAGTTATAAATTTGTCACATTAAGAAGTCGTCTGGCTGACTTGTTATTAGCAAACTTTACCTTTTACTTTCATACTGGAGACTTTAAATTGACGGATTTTCCTCAGGTGATTGCTAGTACAAGAAATTATTATACTCACTACAATCAAAAATTAGAAGAAAAGGCCCTTAAAGGTGCTGATTTAATAAATGCCTATTATATCCTCCGAAATATATTAGAATTTTATTTACTTAAAGAACTTGGATTTAAAGAAGAGTTTATCCACGAGAGAATAAGAGAAAGAATAAGGCCTATAGTAATTAGTAATGACATAAAGAAAGCTGATAAGAATAGAAATTATGAGTAATTTTAAACGGTTTAAATAGTTGCTATAATTTCTTTGATGTCATGAATTTTGTTATTGGTAACACTAGAAACCTTATCGAATTTAGGAAGATATTTTGATAAGCCTCTACAAAGGAGAATAACTAAATAAAATTACGGAATCTACACAACAATTCAAGATTCGACGATGTTACAAAATGATTGAGCATTTGTTGTAGAAAAAACTGAATTTAAACTATGTCAATAATTATATTACTACCAGATAAAATACGATTAAGCTTTTTTATAAAAATTGTATACTGTTTCAAAAATAATAAACTTATTCTGATTAAACCTTTTCAAAATAGATTCTTTTTATATTTTATGGAATGGGAGCTTAGTGGGCATTTGTACGTTTTATTGTAATTTTATTACAGATTTTTAATTGGAATGGTGTTATAAGTGGATTTGTTTATTATTGGGAATGGATTTGATTTAGGACATGGTTTACATACGAGGTATTGTAATTTTCGTTGCTATTTAGAAGAACATCGAGGAGACTTCTTGAGGGATTTCGAAGAGAAATATTATTTGTGGGGAGAATGGTTACAAACTTATCTATGGAATGATTTAGAATGTAATTTAGCTAATATTGATGACAATGTATTGACTGAACAAATGCTTCAAAGTACGGATTTGGGGCTGGAAAGTGGAAATATTGGTATAGAAGATACTTTGAATCATTACTTCAAAGTCGAATTTAAGTACATTGAAGAATTAACTATCTATTTAAAAGAATGGATTGAAGTAGTAAATCAAGAGTTGGACGGTATAAATAGAAGAACCTCTTTAATCAATGAAAGCCATCAAGATATATTTATAAACTTTAATTACACCACTACTTTGGAGGATATTTACAATATTTCAAGATCGAATGTTTTACATATACACGGTGTAGTAGATTCAGATGATGAATTAGTGTTAGGGCATTCAAATTCATCTAGAATAGATTACTTTAACGAAAATTATAAAGACTATCAAAATAAATTTGATGAACAAAGGGCACCAATATATAAGGTTTTAACTGACTATTGTTCTAAAACATATAAAGATGTAAATAATTATATAGATCAACTATTTTCATTGAATTTTGATGCTGTTGAAAGAGTAATTATAATTGGACATTCTTTAGGTGATGTGGATTTACCATATTTTAAAGAAGTTAAGGAACGAGTTAATAAAAATACAGAATGGCATGTTTATTATTACGGAGAGAATGATATTAAAAATTTTAGAGATAAATTGACTCAAATAGGCATAATTGAACAATATATAAAATTTATTCACTGCGACACATTTTATGATTTACCTTTAGTAGAGCAAACAATAGACAATTAAAAATGTGTAATTTTTTAATTTACTTTTGATCGATCTTTTTTATAAAAATTTCATCATGTCCAAATTAAACCCACGATTTTTGATTAATCTTTATTCCAAACACAGGGGCTTCTTCTATTTATAAAACTAACGTTTGCAGCTGAATTTTAATTAAACTTTATTCCAAACCAACATATAGTTGTGGATTTGAAATAAAGTCGCGATGTTTTAAAAAAAGTTGTGATGCTTCACCCCTTTAGATATGATTATCTAAAGGGGTGTTTTTATGTCTAAAAGAAAAAGAACACCTGAAATTGAAAAGTGGATAAAAGAAGGTCGTGGTTCAGGTATCGGTATAAATTATAAAACATGGCTGAAAATTCAAGATGTATCCTCTCTAGGTCGTTCAACTCGTTTAAAAGGAATAAAAATGAGTAGGTAACATGAATTTTTATCGGATTTAGAACAAAAATATTTTTGTTTAAATGAATATTCAGATTTTATTAAGAGAGAAATTGTTTAAGAGGTTATTGAAGTGAGGAAATATCCGAAAGTTTATTTTGAGAGATCTGTCAATTTTTATTCTGAATATTATAAAAAAGAGTTGTTTTGTAATAAAATTAGAGTAGATTTAAATAGCATTTACTGATGAATTGCATTAATTTGTAAAGATGAATAAATTTCAAAATAATTGTACTTTACTTGAAGGTATGATGGTGAAAACGGGTGCGAAAAAAGCTTGGTCAACAGTAGCGGGGTGGTTTAATTAACATGCAAAAAAATATAGATTTTAATAAGAAAGCTTTTGAATACTATATGGCTGTTTATGCTGCACAGGATATAAGATCGACCATTATTACTCTTGTTATTGGGATAGCAGACATATTTGTTCTTGCGCCTGCTTTTGCGAATCCTTTTCGATTATTGTATGTATATATAGTGGCTCCTCCGATTATCTTTTTGAACTTATGGGCGATATGGATTATTATCAATCCTCGGAAACGGCAATTACAATACACTCTATTTCGAGGAGTATTTGGTATCGTATGTTCAGTAGGATTATTGGTTATAGCTCAAAAATTTGCATATGAAATGTTAGAATTACAAACGCCAATTTATTTTATTTTTTCATTTGGTTTATATAGTTTTGCTTTGTATCATTATTATAAAAATCATATTAAAAAACTTCAGGAACCAAGAAAAAAGTCAAAATCATCGAAAGGAATGGGGGGCATAGGAGCAGTTGCTTTTGTAGGATTAGGGCAACTTATTGCTAACATCAGTCTTGGTTTTGCAACACAACAGATGGTGGCAATTGTATTAATGTGTGTATACTCAATGCTTTCGCTTATTTTGTTTCATTTCATTATGGAACTTCATAGATATTATTATTTACGGAAGCATATAGAAAGTGGAGGGAAAACACATAGAGCCTTTTAAAGAGGGTTTGTTGAACCTTGATTATATAATTGCGTTCCTCTTTTGGATAAGAAACCATTTTGATTAGACCTTTTCAAAATGGTTTCTTTTTATTCATCATAGAATACGGTTTAACACAATATTTTTAATCAAACTTTATTTTAAAGCCACACATTGCTTTTTCTTATGGTAAATTTGTTTCTTAGTTATTTCCTGCATTTTATATCGTTCACCAATTATGTAATGTTAAGGGAGATGACAAAAGAAAGGAAGAATGTACAAATGAGTATAGTAAAAAACGGAACATTGCAAGTAATTGGAGCAAGCATCTATTATGAGGTGCGTGGCTCGGGTCCAATTCTTCTTTTGATTCATGGTGGGGGTGGTGATGCCGACAAGTTCCATAATATCGCCGACTATCTTGCTAAGTGGTATACCGTTGTTACTTACGATCGTCGTGGTCATTCCCGTAGCAATCTCGTCAATAAAAATGAGGATTACCATGTGCACACGCATAGCGAAGATGCTCATCGGTTGCTAGCTAATCTGACCAAAGAACCGGCTTATGTATTCGGAAGTAGTTCTGGTGCTGTTATCGGACTTGATTTGTGCATACGTCATCCTGAGCAGGTACAGTTACTAATTCCACACGAACCGGTTTTATTACAACTTTTATCTGAAAATGAGTTGAAGCAGGCTATAAATTTCATGGAAGACCTTAAAGGGAATCATCAAAGTGAGGTCATGAAGTTATTGTCAAATATTGATGATAGTAATTCCGAACCATCGAAGGATATGCTAACAGAGCGACTACTTGGCAATTCGATGTATTTCACTGAGTATGAAATCCCGGGAATTCTCAGCTATACTTTAAATATCGATGCATTAAAGTCCCTATTAAAACCTGCATCGATACAGGTACGTCCAGCTGGTGGAAGTATTTCAAGAGAAACTTTTCCTTATCATTGCGCATTCAACTTAGCAGAACACCTCGGAACAGAATTCGCAGAGTTTCCAGGACATCATGGGGGTTATAACACAGTGCATCATAAAGAGTTTGCTGAGAGGTTACATGATGTTATTGAGAATTAATCGGGAAGCTATCAATGAGCAGTGTATAAACACAATAGCGCGAATAGATATTCATGGAGTTACAAGACAATACGTAATTTAGGGTTTTGTCTATATGTCTAAATTAATTTCAAAGCATCAGCAGAATATGAACAACTAAAAAAGCAGCTACCTCTCCATTTAAAGGTAGCTGCTTCTTTTTACATAGATTCTATAATTATTTGTCTTTCATACCACTTGTTTCGTTTTCCATTTCCTAAATCTTCTTTATCAACAATAATAGTTTTGGGGTGACTTGATTTGTTAGCTTAATAATTATGGGCTTTCCTCTAATAGAACCAACGCGAACAATAAAAGCGCTTGCATAATTAAAAATCCGAGTTATAATACTTGTATACAAGTATACTTGATTAACACGAGGTGGATTTATGACGAAATCAATGGAATTTCTTTATCCTGAAAAATGGCTTTCAAAAGCTTCTACAGGTGATCGTGTTGCGAGCGAATTGAGAATGCGCATTATTGCAGGTGCAATTGAAAGCGGTACCATCCTGTCAGAAAATAAAATAGCTGCCGATTTTTCTGTAAGTCGGTCACCCGTTCGTGAAGCATTAAAATTACTAGCTTCTGAAAATATTATTCGCTTAGAAAGAATGGGCGCAGTTGTCATTGGTTTAACCGAGAAAGAAATTGAAGAAATATATGATGTTCGTTTACTTATAGAAACGTTTATCTTTGAGCGACTTGGAAAGATGGACACAAATGATTTAGTAAGAGAACTAAATAAAATAATGGAAATGATGAAAATCGCCATTAAGTATCATGATTCTGATGAATTTTCTTATCAAGATCTCTTATTCCATGAAACGATTATTCGAACCATTGAGCATTCCTACATCCTGATGATTTGGAATAATTTAAAGCCTGTTATGGAAAGCTTAATCCTTTTATCAATGCGTACTCGTTTCAAGGAAAAGTACGAAGACTTTGAACGGATTATTAAAAATCATGAGCTTTATATAAAAGCAATCGAATCAAAAGATCGAGCCCTCATGATTAAGGCCTTACATCAAAACTTTGATGATGTTCAAGGGAAAGTCGAAGACCTCTGGATGTCACAACAAATGTTATCTAAAGGAGTTGAGCAAGGACATGAGTAGCTATATGTTAGGTATAGATATCGGTACAACAAGTACGAAAGCAGTTTTATTTACTGAAAAAGGCGAAGTCATTCAAACTGAGAATATTGGTTATCCACTTCGCACACCGGATATATCCACAGCGGAACAAGATCCAGAAGAGATTTTTCAAGCAGTTTTACAAGCAATATCAAATATAACGAAACAGCATTCAGATAAAAACCCATTGTTTATTTCATTTAGCAGTGCTATGCATAGTGTCATTGCCATGGATGAAAATGATCAGCCGCTGACACCTTGTATCACTTGGGCAGATAATCGTAGTGAAGCATGGGCACATAAAATCAAAGATGAACTGAATGGCCATGCAGTTTATAGACGAACAGGAACACCTATTCACCCAATGTCACCATTAAGTAAAATTACATGGATTGTGAATGACCATCCGGAAATTGCGATTAGAACGAAAAAATATATTGGAATCAAAGAATATATCTTCAAAAAATTCTTTGATCAATATGTTGTTGATCATTCCATCGCCTCGTGCATGGGTATGATGAACTTAAAAACGCTAGATTGGGATGAGGAAGCTTTAAAAATTGCTGGTATAACATCAGCTCAATTATCTAAACTCGTACCAACTACCAAAATATTCAGCAACTGCAATCCAGATTTAGCCCAAAAGATTGGTATCGATTCCCAAACGTCGTTTGTCATTGGTGCCAGTGATGGGGTGCTTTCTAATCTAGGTGTGAACGCAATTCGGAAAGGGGAGATTGCTGTCACAATTGGAACAAGTGGTGCTATTCGGACCATCATTGATAAACCACAAACAGATAAAAAAGGAAGAATATTTTGTTATGCCTTAACCGAAAAACATTGGGTAATTGGTGGACCGGTAAACAATGGAGGGATGGTCCTTCGCTGGATTCGTGATGAATTTGCTTCATCAGAAGTAGAAACTGCGAAAAGACTAGGAATTGATCCATACGATGTATTAACTAAAATAGCAGAACGCGTGAGACCTGGTGCAGACGGATTATTATTCCATCCGTACCTCGCAGGGGAACGTGCACCATTATGGAATCCAGATGTACGTGGCTCCTTCTTCGGTTTAACGATGTCACATAAGAAGGAACATATGATTCGTGCAGCTTTAGAAGGTGTTATATATAATTTATACACTGTATTTTTAGCATTAACAGAATGTATGGATGGTCCTGTAACTCGTATTCAAGCAACAGGCGGCTTCGCAAGGTCTGACGTTTGGCGACAGATGATGTCCGATATTTTCGCATCTGAAGTCGTTGTTCCAAAGAGCTACGAAAGCTCTTGTCTAGGTGCATGTATATTAGGTCTCTATGCCACAGGAAAAATTGATTCTTTTGAAATCGTTTCCGAAATGGTTGGCAGTACCTACAAACATACACCGAAAGAAGAAGCAACAAAAGAATACAGACAATTACTGCCTATATTTATTAACCTATCAAGGGCGCTAGAAGACGATTATACACGAATTGCAAATTATCAAAGAAATTTAATAAAGTAAAACTTTCATCAGTAATCTCCCATGCCTCGCTTCTATCTAAATCTCGAGGTGGTGGGGGCCTTACTGCCCACGAATAGCGGGATCAATACAAATACAGCTAAGATTAGGGGGGAACTACGATGCCATTAGTCATTGTAGCAATTGGGATTTTAGCATTACTTTTACTGATTATGCGCTTTAAATTAAATACCTTTATTTCATTAATCATTGTATCCGTCGGGGTTGCGTTAGCACTTGGAATGCCACCAGAAAAGATTTTTAAAACCATTGAAGCGGGATTAGGCGGAACACTTGGGCACTTAGCACTCGTTTTTGGACTTGGTGCGATGTTAGGTAAGTTGCTTTCAGATTCTGGGGGTGCACAACGCATTGCCATGACCCTTGTGAAAAAATTTGGTGAAAAGAACATTCAATGGGCTGTTGTGACTGCCTCATTTATTATCGGGATTGCATTATTTTTTGAAGTAGGATTAGTATTATTAATTCCGATTGTATTTGCAATTTCAAGAGAATTAAAAGTTTCTATCTTATATCTCGGTATTTCGATGGCAGCTGCTTTATCTGTAACACACGGATTTTTACCACCACATCCAGGACCAACTGCTATCGCTGGTGAATTGCATGCAAACATCGGTGAAGTATTACTTTACGGTTTTATGATAGCGGTTCCAACGGTTGTGTTAGCTGGACCTGTATTTACTAAACTTGCAAAAAAACTAGTACCTGAGGCGTTCACAAAAACCGGTAATATACAATCATTAGGTGAGCAGAAAGTATTTAAACTTGAAGAAACTCCTGGTTTTGGAATCAGTGTTTTTACCGCTTTACTGCCTGTTCTTTTAATGGCAGTCGCTACAATTATTACTTTGTTGCAAAAAACAATGGGATTCAAAGATAATAGTTTACTAGCAACGATCGAGTTTATTGGGAATGCGGATACTGCCATGTTGATATCCTTACTAGTTGCGATCTATACAATGGGATTGGCAAGAAATATTCCAATCAAAAACGTGATGGAATCTTGTACAACAGCGATCTCGAATATTGGGATGATGCTCTTAATTATTGGTGGAGGCGGCGCTTTCAAACAAGTATTAATTGATGGCGGCGTTGGTAACTATGTAGCCGAATTATTCAAAGGAACTTCATTATCACCGATCTTGCTCGCATGGATTATCGCTGCCATCTTACGTATTTCATTGGGGTCTGCTACGGTTGCTGCATTAACAACTGTCGGTTTAGTGATTCCGATGTTAGGTCAATCTGATGTTAACCTTGCTTTAGTTGTCCTTGCAACAGGGGCTGGTAGTTTAATTGCTTCACACGTGAACGATGCTGGTTTCTGGATGTTCAAAGAGTACTTTGGTTTAAGCATGAAAGAAACATTTGCAACATGGACTTTACTTGAGACTATCGTTTCTGTAGCCGGATTAGGGTTTACTTTATTATTAAGTTTATTTGTATAGATCTTTCTAAACAGTAAAAGGGATACGGAAGCTGTTTAATGTGATTTTTCATGATTGATTAATAAGGATGAAAATTTCTCTTTATTTTTTAACTTGATAGTGATGTGCCGTGTCCCTTTAACCTTTTGCACGAATACTGGCAGAGCCTATTGAAATGAAAAAGTTGGATTATTTGATTAAAATGTTATTTTAGGTATATATACTATAATACAGAGTAACATACATGGAAAGGAACGATAGAATATGGAAAAGTTACAAATTGGAGTTGTTGGTGTGGGCGTTATGGGAAAAAGCCTCGCACTTAACTTTGAGAGTAAAGGGTATTCTGTTGCCCTATATGATATTTCAAAGGAAAAAGTTGATGAAACCATTGAGGAAAACCGTGGTAAAAACTTAGTTGGTACTCATATAGTTGAAGAGTTTGTTAACTCACTCGAATCACCTAGAAAGATTTTATTAATGGTTAATGCGGGGGAAATTACAGATAAAGCGATTGATTCTCTAGTCCCTCACCTCGATAAAGGCGATATTTTAATTGACGGTGGTAATACATACTTTGTCGATACAATTCGCCGAAACAAACGTCTTGCCGAAAAAGGAATCAATTTCATCGGGGCAGGTGTGTCAGGCGGCGAAGAGGGTGCATTGAAGGGACCATCTATTATGCCCGGCGGACAGAAGGATGCATACGAAAAAGTAAAGGATATGCTTGAAAACATCTCTGCAAAAGTGAATAACGAGCCTTGCTGTTCTTATATCGGACCTAATGGGGCAGGACACTATGTAAAGATGGTTCACAATGGTATTGAGTATGGAGATATGCAATTAATTTGTGAAGCATATTTCTTCTTGAAACAAACACTAGATTTGACTGCAGAAGAGTTCCATGAAATATTTGCTGAATGGAATAAAGGTGAACTGAACAGCTATTTAATTGAGATTACAGCCGATATTTTCAAGAAGAAAGATGAAGAAACTGGTAAGCCATTAGTGGATGTTATTCTTGATACTGCAGGACAAAAGGGTACAGGGAAATGGACAAGTCAAAGCGCACTTGATTTAGGTATCTCTCTGCCTATTATCACGGAATCTGTATTTGCACGTTGCATTTCTGCTTTAAAAGAAGAGCGTGTGAACGCAAGTAAAGTTTTATCTGGCCCTAAAGATAAAACAGCAATTGGAGTTGAAAAAGCCGAATTAATTGAAGCGGTGCGTCAAGCTTTATATATGAGTAAAATTTGTTCTTATGCACAAGGATTCACGCAATTGAAGGCAGCTTCTGAGGAATACGATTGGAACCTTGATTTTGGCAGCATTTCTATGCTTTGGAGAGGCGGATGTATTATCCGTGCTGCCTTTTTACAGAACATTAAAGAGGCTTATGAGACTAACACTGACCTACCGAACCTTTTACTTGATCCATACTTTAAAGAAATTGTAGAGTCATATCAAGGTGGATTACGCCAAATTATCTCAATGGCGGTACAACAGGGCATTCCGATACCTGCATTTTCAGCAGCAATTTCTTATTATGACAGCTATCGTACTGCCAAACTACCTGCAAACTTGTTGCAAGCGCAGCGCGATTATTTTGGAGCGCATACGTATAAACGAGTAGATAAAGAAGGTACATTCCATACAAAATGGATATAAAATAAAAAATGGACTAAGATTAAATTCTTAGTCCATTTTTTATTCCACAATTCGTAGTCTATAAGACTCCCACTGATGGAAGTTCTGGTTATGGTAATGAATTTTTAAAAGCGAACTACAGAAAACAAGGACTTGCTGATTACGATGATGTTATATCTGGAGTGGATGAACTAGTTGAAAAAGGGATTGTAGATAAAGATGGAGTAGGAGTTATGGGATGGAGTAACGGAGGATATATATCAGCTTTCTGTTCTACATTTAGTAGCAGATTTAAGGCAATTTCAGTTGGGGGCGGAATTACGAACTGGAGTACTCATTACGTAAATACAGATATCCCTTACTTCATTAGGATGCATTTAGGAAATACTCCATGGAATGATCCAGATATATATACGAAAACATCACCAATGACGTATATTAAATCAGCTTGTACGCCTACCTTAATCCAACATGGCGAAAAGGATGCAAGAATTCCAGTTACAAATGCATATGAGCTACATCAAGGATTAAGGGATATGGAAGTTGATACAGAATTAATGATATTTAAAGGAATGGCATATAGTCCTGATCAGCCAGGAATGAATGTAGCTATTATGAAGCAGAATTTGATGTGGTTTTCACAGTATATTCTTGGAGAAAGTATGGAGGGTTTTAGTACTATATAATGGATATCCGCACAGGGATTATTCGTTGTGCAATCGGGCCAGATTGTTGTAAACTGCAAGTAAACCATTATTGAGAAGATTTAAGTGGTTATAAGGAAGCTTAATTCGGAGGACGAATATGACAGAGAATAAAAATGAGTTATCTGTAGAACGACGTGAAGAACTATTAAAAGTATTACAAGCCCGTTTTGAGAAAAACATGAACCGCCATGAAGGCCTTGAATGGGCTAAAGTTGAAGCGAAGCTGGCTACTAATAATGAAAAATTGTGGTCACTTAATGAAATGGAAGTAACAGGCGGTGAGCCGGATGTTGTTGATTATGATGAAGAGAAGGACGAATATACTTTCTATGATTGTTCAAAGGAGAGTCCTAAAGGCCGTAGAAGCCTTTGTTATGATCTTGAAGCGTTAGAATCAAGAAAGAAGCATAAACCAGAAAATAACGCTATTGATGTGGCAGCCGCTATGGGTATTGAACTATTAACTGAAGAACAATATCGAGAGTTACAACAACTTGGAGATTTTGATATGAAATCATCAAGCTGGGTACAAACACCTTTAGATATTAGAGAACTCGGTGGTGCGCTATTTTGCGATTATCGCTTCGGGCATGTTTTCGTGTATCACAATGGGGCAGATTCTTATTATGCTGCCAGAGGTTTTCGTGGCTCGTTAAGAGTTTAAATTTGGAGTAAACAAAAAAGAGCCTATACGCAGGCTCTTTTTCTTATTTATATTTTAAGAGTAAACCGTTACTACGCAGTTTTACTTAATTTATATGTTCCGTGGTTGTTTTTACGGAAAATTTTTGGGAAAACATAGCCATCTAATCCAATACGTCCAGCGTTCTGTCCTGCAACTAAAATGAACATAGTCAAAATAAGCAGGTTTGGATTTACACTAACAGTTCCGCTTAATAAAAATGATAGATTCATTATGATTCCGAAAAATGCAGCTGTTTTTGTTAATCCGCCTAAAATCAAACCTAGACCTACTAAAATTTCTCCCCATTGAACTAAAAAGCTAAATAGGTCTGCGTTTGGAAGGACAAAATGTTGAAGAAAATCTGCCCACCAACTTTGCACTGCAGGATGGTCACCTGATGCTTGAGCAATAGCGCCCTTTAGAAAACCACTTGCGTCAAAAGATTGTCCAAAGACTTTGCCGATTCCCGCAGCGAGCCATGTATACCCTATGTAAAGTCGTAAAAATAATAATATGAAAGTAGCACGTTTATCAGTTCTTAAAAAATTGATAACCATTGAAATCCCTCCAATATTGTATTTACAAGTTTATTATATATCCATTGTGAAAAAATTCACAATGGATATAATGTGAACAAATTTATGATTTTTTATTTATAAAATATTGTGAAGTTTATTTTTGAAAATTAAGCAATAAATGAGAGATGGGAGCTATCTATTGTAGCGGATAGCTCCCGTAGTAAACAGGTTCATGTATGTTCTTTAAGTTCATCTGGGGTTCCTTATTATTTCTCTGGTTTTATATAAGGAACAATTGGTGCAGTAACGCCTACAGAAGCACCGCGAATAAAGTCTTGGTTTTCTAATACCTTAAAGTTTTCCGTTTTCCCAGTTAGCATAACCCCTAAGATTTTCACTTGATCAAATGGCTTGCCCTTGTTTGATTTTAAAAACTTCTGGATAGTTTCGTCATCTCCAGCGTCATCGTATTGGTTAAGTGAATCAACGAACCCTTTGTACGCTTCTTCAGGGGACTTGTCTGGATTAAATCCATAAACGGGCATACCAGCAGGTCCTTTGCTTTCATCTCCAATTGGTGAGGTCATATATAACCATACAATGTTTAAGTTATCTGGAATTTTTTCTTTAATTTCTTGTAGTGTGTAAGGCTGATTGAAAGAGATAGCAACTTCGGCAACATAGTTGTTCATTTGTGAAACTTCCCCTAATTCATTTTGGACACCATCAAAATATTCCTTAATAGCGGGATTATAAAATGTTGCAAATTTTTTCTTTGTTTGTTTATCGTACTCATAGAACTCTTTATTGGACCAATAAAAACCAGGTGTTAATTCATTGGAATCGATATTGATGCGGATCCAACCATAGGAGCTTGTTAATGTATTCCACGGGACTACGTAACCATTAATGTTTTTAGAACGATTTGATATAATATTGCCGCCAAACATGGATGAATTACTCGTTACTTGAGAATCAATTTGCACATTCGGTTCTGCAATTGCGTTATGTAAAAAGAGATGTTCGTGCAGCTTCGTAGAACTTTTCGCTGCGAAGTAATTGCCAACCTTGTACATTATAGGAATCAGCATGATTACAACCATAATAGAAGTAATAATAATTTTAAGTAACTGTTTCCTTTTAGCTTTTTTTAATGCATCTTTTAAAGAAGTATCCATTAAGTTTTTCCTCCTACTGTAGAATGAATTGTTTTACGTGCACGATGTAATTTTTGTTTAACACTGTTCACTTGAATATCTAGTATTAGGGCGATTTCTTCATATGAAAAATCATAATAATATTTTAAAAAGAAGGCTTCTTTATATTCTAGTTTTATATCTCTTAATAGATAGAAAATCTCATCTTTATTTAAAACAGCATCTAATTCTCGGTCTGTATATTGTAGTTTTGAATAAATCTCTTCAGTTAAATAGATGTTTTGCTGCTCTTTTTTTCTCTTCAAGTCAATGTATTCGTTTAATGCAACCCTAAAAAACCATGGACGTATGTTATTCTCTGTTAGGTCATCTAGCAACGTATATACTTTATAGAAAGTATTTTGGATGATGTCTTCTGCGTCTTCTTTTATAGCCCCTTTCGCTAGTAATAGTTTGAACACTTCCTCCCCTAAATTGATAAGATAGGAGGTCAATATATTTTCTTTTCCCATCATTTTTCCTCCCTATACTTATACAACGAATAGGTAATCATAAATGTATACACTTAAATGAAAGTTTTGTTCTTGATACAAATAGAAAAGGCATATAACAATCATATGTTATATGCCTTTTCTATTATATATTTAGTAATTTATTTAGGTAATGTAAATTTAGCTTTTTTACCTTGTGAAATATCTTTAGCTTCTTTATTTCTCATAGGTCCTAACTCAATCTCAAAGCTTTTGTCTTTCCAAATCTTCTCATACTGCTCTTGATCTAAAATAAATACTTGCAGTAACTCTCCAGATGTTCCCGTTTTGACTGCAGCATTATAGTCGTAATTTAGTAGCATACCTTCATTAATCGTATATTGTGTACCATCATTCACTCTCAATGTAGAGCTTATAGGAGATAGTGAAACGTCTTGAGTATCTTTGTTATCAAGCTTGAATTTCACTGTTAATAGAACAATACCATTTTTGAAATTTACAAAGCGTGGAGCTTCGACGGAATTTGGTGTGAATTGAGTAAATTGGTATCCGTCTAATGTAACATGAACAGCACCTAATTCTTGGCTGCTATTAATACTTGATTTCTCTTTTAACATTTTTTTATCGCCCATGTTATTAGCCGTAGCTTTATCTTGGTAGAAAGTTTTATCTGTTGCAACCTTCTCAGCACCTTGTTTATTTAAACTTAATGAAAAGCTTCCAGGGCTTCCGATTGGAGCATCGAATTTTCCTTTATTAGCTTGTGCAGTTGGGACTGTGACTGAGACTGTTGAGAGACTTGAAATTTTTTCTAGATCATCTTTTCCGAATGGATACGCGATATAACCAGAAATAGTTTCTCCTGCTTTTACTAAGTAATCATTCGTTGGAGCAAGCTTAGTTGGTAGCTGATCTTCTTTTGGAATTAAGTCTTTATAGTTACTATATACTTTCTGAGCACCGGTAAATGACATGTCCAATGCTGGCATATAATAAATATCTTTAGCTGAACTATTTTTTACGCTATAGTTCACAAGAATAACTCCGCCCTCTGTTTGACGGTTAAATGGAATGTTAAAGTCCGTATGGAATCCATTTAATTCAACTAATGTATAGCTGTTCATCGATACTGAAACATCTTCAGCTTTATGGACTTGTGGTTCCTTATTTTCAAAAAGAACTTTTGTTTTACCACCTGTTTCTTTTTCCATGTAGGAAATAAGTTTAGAATAATCGCTGGAGCTAGTAGCGGTATTTTCCGTCTTTTTATCTTCAGTTTTCTTGTTTTCGGATTTTTTATCTTCAGGTTTATTTTCTTTCGTCGTATCCGTTTTTTCTGTTTTGCTTTCTTTTGTTGCATTCTCTTTTTGTTCTTTATTTGTCGTATCGCTTTGACCACAGCCGGTTATTACAAAAGCTGCTACGATTATTGTAGAAAATAAAGAAAGTAATTTTTTTGACATGTTTCTTCCCCCTATTTGTATAAAACTAAACTCTCACATTAGCCCCACGTTTTATTATAAGAAGGCTAGTCAATATTTACCAGTGTTTTTTTCTAATTATTTCCGTTATTTAAATATTATAATATAATAAATTTGATAGAAGTTTGGAATGGAATATTGGTTTTTATTTTTTATCATTTAAAATATTACATCATATTGTTAAGATAGAAATAGAGGTATATGGAAAGGAGACAAGGACTCAATATGTGGATGAACTTGTAATGATTAGAAATTAGATAGATGAATTTTTCTCTCATAAGTGAGGGGTTATTTAGCTATCTGTAAATCATGCAAGGATTGCATATTTGGCTTGTACATCCCCTTTGTAAGGATAGATACGTATGTGGGGAAATTCATATCTCTTATATAAAATATGCGTCCTTTAAAATTGGAGGAGTATATGATGAATCAATTAAAACATAAAGTAGCAGTTGTTACAGGTGTAAGTCGTCTAGATGGTATAGGTGCAGCAACTTGTAAAGAATTAGCTGAAGCAGGATACGATATATTTTTTACATATTGGACAGCTTACGATAAAGAGATGCCTTGGGGCGTTGATCAAAGTGAACAAATACAATTACAAGAAGAGTTACTAAAAAATGGTGTGAAAGTATCGAGTATGGAGTTAGATTTAACTCAGAATGATGCACCGAAAGAGCTTATAAATAAAGTTACTGAACAACTAGGCTACCCCCATATATTAATTAATAATGCAGCATATTCTACGAATAATGATTTCTCTAATTTGACTGCTGAAGAACTGGATAAGCATTACATGGTAAACGTTCGTGCGACTACATTGTTAAGTAGTCAATTTGCCAGAGGATTTGATAAGAAATCTGGTGGTAGAATTGTGAATATGACGTCGGGACAATTCCAAGGGCCTATGGCGGGAGAACTAGCGTATGCAACAACGAAGGGAGCTATTGATGCTCTAACTAGTACGTTGTCAGCAGAAGTAGCTCATTTAGGAATAACAGTGAATGCAATTAACCCAGGTCCAACCGATACAGGCTGGATGACTGAAGAGATAAAGCAAGGATTAAAACCGATGTTTCCTTTTGGAAGAATTGGTGAACCAAAGGATGCAGCAAGACTTATTAAGTTTTTAGTAAGTGAAGAAGCGGAATGGATTACTGGACAAGTTATTCATTCAGAAGGTGGATTCAAAAGGTAAAAAGAAGGTATCTCACCCTGGTGAGATACCTTCTTTTTTAATCCTTATATATTTTATTTTAAGGTAATCGAAACGTTTCCTTTTTTATGCCCTTTTTCCACATACATATGAGCTTCAGCAATTTCTTCTAATCGGTAAATTCTATCAATAACAGGTTTTAAATGTTCTGTTTCAGTTAGTTTTTTTAGTAGAATCATATCCTCTTTACTTACCTTTGCCATCATTCCATTCACAGATACATATTTTCCATTGGGTGTTAATGTATTTATACAAAGGGATTTTTTATACTTCCCAACTGCATCAAATATAATATCGTAGCGCTCGCACCCCTTAGTAAAATCTTCTTTCGTATAATCAATTACTTTATCAGCCCCTAAAGATTGAACGAGTTCAAAATTTGAATTACTACAAACAGCCGTAACGGTCGTACCAAAATATTTAGCGAGTTGTATGGCAGCTGTTCCTACTGATCCAGAGGCACCATATATGAGAACTTGTTGCCCCTTTTTTATCCGGCCTTTTCTCAGAAAATGCAACGCTGAAGTTCCACCAAAAGGAATAACTGCCGCTTCTTCATACGTTACGTTGGTAGGTTTTAATGTTATTAATCCACTTTCATGCACGCATGTGTATTCGGCATAACCACCAAGATTGAGTTCTGTTAATGCAAAAATTTGATCCCCTTTTTTAAATTGAGTTACATCTGTCCCAATATCCTCTATCTCTCCTGCTAATTCTACGCCAAGTATAGGGTTTCTCGGTTTTCTAAGTCCTAATATAAGTCGCATAGGAATCCAAAATAATAGAGGGCTATTAAATCCGCGTATTCTACAATCTCCAGTCGATACACTTGTTGCGTGAATTTTAACTAATACTTCGTTCTTTTTAGGTATAGGTTTCTCTATATTTTGAAGCTGAAGAACGTTAGGTGGTCCATACTGTGTGCAAATGATCGCCTTCATAATGTCCTCCTGAAATGAGTTGTCGTTATTTACATCATATTTAAAATCTTTATTAAACATGTCGCTATATAGCGAGTATAGATTAAAAATTATATAGATTTCATAGGAAAAGAGGTGATATTATTTTGGGAAAGGGGGCAACAGTATGAAAAAAATTATTTTTGTTTCAAGTTTAGTACTTGCAATCAGTCTAGGGGTAGGGTGTAGTAATGAGAAAACAGCAAAGACGGATGAGCCGAAAAAAGAATCCGTTCAAAAAGAAAAGGAATTAACGGCGAAAGATGTTTTCAAGAAAACGAATGAAGCTTTTAAAAATGAAGAACATGTAACGATGACATATGGTGTAGGGGTAAAAGCTGAGGGGACAGAGATGGATATATTAAAGGCTAAGATGCAATTAGAGCCAAAGACAAAGAATTCTCGTTCTGAAATGAATATTTCCGGTACAGATGTTGTAGTGTATACTGTGGATGGTAAAGTTGCTGGTGAGGTAAAAAACCCTAATACAGGAGAAGTTATAACCGTACCAGAGGAGCAATTAAACGCTGGTGGAATGAAAGCGACTCAAGATATTATAGATAAATTAGAAGTACCGGAAGTAGTTTTAGATAAAATGAAGCTGGAGAAAAGTGGAGATAAATATAAACTGAAATTTACATTAAAAGGGCAAGAAACAGAAAGTATGTTAACTAGCATGGATGAAACGCAGAAGAAAATGTTACAAGCACAAAATGCGAAGATAGAAGAAGTGGATGCAGAATATATCATTACAAAAGATTTTAAATATGAATCAGCAAAGATAGACATGATTATGAGTAGTAATGGCAAGGATAAAGCACACATTATTACGAACGCAAAATATACGTCGTATGAAAAGTTTGACCCAATACAATTGCCAGCAGCAAAGTAACAGTTTTGATAAGGAGGGACCTAAAATAAGGTCCCTCTTTTTTGTATTCTTTCTTCATAGGAAAATAGGTACAATATAAAGAGGAAAAGATGTAGAAGAGGAGAGTGTCATTTGAAAAAAGGAAAGATAGCGGTGGTCATTGTAGCATATACAGTGTTGCTTGCAACGTCTGTACATACATATAAAAAACAACTCGATCATCCTATTATGAGTGATGTAGGTAAATTGCTTCCGACAAAAATAAAACGTGTTGAAAGTGCTACTGATGAGCAATCGTTAATAAAATTAGTGCAAGATGCGAATGTTTCTGGAGAGAAGATTTCTATTGCTGGTATGCAACATAGTCAGGGCGGGCAGACGTATTATCCACATGGTACGATGCTTGATATGAAAGGGTATAATAAAATATTAGAATTTGATCCAGAGAAGAAGCGCATTACAGTTCAAAGTGGTGTCACGTGGAATGATATTCAGAAGAAAATAAATCCATATGGTCTTGCAGTTCAAGTTATGCAATCTCAAAATATTTTTACGGTTGGCGGTTCATTAAGTGTAAATGTACATGGTCGTGATATTCGTCATGAAGCATTGATTGATACAGTAGAGTCGTTTAGATTGCTAATGGCGGATGGTACGGTGCGTAATGTAAGTAGAGAAGAGAATGCAGATTTATTTCCTTACGTCATTGGCGGTTACGGGTTATTTGGTGTCATTTTAGATGTGACCTTAAAGTTAACAAATGATGAATTATATGAAACGCATACGAAAATGCTAGATTATAAAGAATACACGTCTTATTTCAAAGAAAAAGTGAAAAAAGATGCTAATGTTCGTATGCACTTAGCTCGTATTTCTGTTGCTCCAAATTCATTTTTAAGAGAAATGTATGTGACAGATTATACATTGGCACAAAATCAAAATATGAGGGAAGAGTATAGTGAACTAAAAGAAGAAACTATTATAGCAGCGCCGAAATTTTTACTTGGATTATCACGTTATAGTGATTGGGGAAAGAATACGTTTTGGGATATACAAAGAAGTTATTTTGAACGTACAGATGGAAAGTATGAGACGCGAAATAATGTTATGAGGTCAGATAGTGCCTTTATGGAATATGAAAACCCGAATAGGACAGAGGTGTTACAAGAATATTTTGTGCCTATAGATTCTTTTACGGAATACATAGATGATTTACGTAACGTATTAAATGAAGAAGAGTTTAATTTGCTCAATATTACGATTCGTTACGTGGAAAAGAATGGAAATTCGGTTTTATCCTATGCGAAAGATGATATGTTTGCACTGGTTCTTTTAATTAATCAAGGGCGTTCTGAAAATGAGATAAAGAAAACAGAGGATGTTATTCAGAAGATGATTGATGTTACGTTAAAGCATAACGGTAGTTATTATTTACCGTATTATTCTTATCCAACGAAAGAGCAGTTAAAGAGAGCATATCCTCGTATAGAAGAGTTTCTTCAGAAGAAAAAAGAAGTGGATCCAAAAGAGAGATTTGTGAATTTATTTTATAGGGAGTATACGAAATGACATATAGAAGATTTGTAGCTTCACAAAGCATCATTATGATGGCAGGAAGTATGGTATTTCCTTTTTACATTCTATTGCTTCGGAATGTTGGAAATAGCTTCTCACAGTTTGGCTGGGCATATGGCTTATTTGCTTTAACTTCAGCTCTAGTATATCCGTTAGTTGGAAGAATCTCTGATAGAGTAGGTGATAGAAAGTTACTAATTATATACGCCTGGTCTATGGCAATATTAATGCTTTGTTTTCCTATTGCAACAGAAGTATGGCATGTATACATTCTTCAAATTTTAATGGGGATTTTAGGGGCTGTGCAGCGTAATACGGAGAAGACTTCGTTAGCACGAAAAGTTGTACAAGAAAATGCTGGTTATGAGATTGGAAAATATCATGTGTGGACATCGATTGGAGGAGCAGTAGCAATTATTGCAACAGGATATTTAGTAGATTTCTTTACGATCGGCACGATTTTTTATATTGCATCTATCTTATATGTAGTGAGCGGAGTTGTATTAAGTAGTAAAAAAATATAACAATTCCCATTTTTACCTGAATAACCTTTATTTGTTATACTAAAGAGGAAGACAAAAGAAAAGGGGACATTGCCTTTGATGAAATTTTTAATTTTAGCTATTCTCACTTTGTTTTTGATTCCATGGACAAGAAGAAGCGGTAGTAAACTTCGAGCAGTGGATAAGAAAGGGGATGAGAAGGTTGTAAAGGGTAAGAAATCATCTATTTTAGTTATTCCAGTTTTATTTTGGATAGGTATTGCAATCTATGAATATTTTTGGCTAATTGATGATCGAGCAGATTCAATTCTTACTCATTATTCTGTTGCAGTAGCGATTTTAATTGGGCTTGTTTTATTTTCCCAAGATCAAATAGGTAAATTAGAAGGTACGTTAAAAGGACTTCTAATGCTTGTTTTACTTGCAAGTTACGGCTACTTTGGTTATTTGCACGATATAGTAATCTCGCAAAAGAAATATGATTCTGTTGTAAAGGTAGAGAAAGATATTTCAGAGCCATTTACTGAAAATGATCAGCCATTTACAGTGCCGCCAAAGACAGCGGAGAATAAGATGAAAAAAGTATTTGGGGATATTCCGAAAGTAGCTTATTTTGAGCTAGGAGAATTAACGCCACAAATGGTAAATGGCGAGGCTTTATATGTAGCACCGATTGAAGTTTCAGGATTTTTTAAAGCACGTAAAGCTGAGACAATTCCAGGGTACGTCACGATGTCAGGTACGAATCCTGATGCAGAAGCAAAGCTGCACCTTGGTTATAAAATGAAATACGTGCCAAGCATGTTTTTCGGAAATAATTTAGAGCGTGTGGTAAGGCAAGCAGAACCAAATTTAATCTTTAAAGGAAAACCTAAATTTGAAGTGGATGATAAAGGGAAACCGTATTATACAATGACGTACGGTGAATTTATTTCAGGAAGATCTGGATTTGAGGTAGAGGGCGTTGTAGTAGTAGATGCACAAACAGGCGAAGTGAAAAGATACGATAAAGGAAAGGCACCTAAATTTGTTGATGGCGTATTAAATCACGAGACTGCATCTACGTTAAATACGTACTTCGGTAAATATATTCACGGATTTTGGAATACAAAATTCTCGCAAACTGATATGAAGATCCCGACTGAGTGGGGAACGAAAGAAGGAGTTACACCGATTTTCGGTAAGGATGGAACACTATATTACTTTACTGATTTCACTTCTCCGAAAGAAGGAGTAGATTCTGCGTTAGGTTACTCACTCATTGATGCGCGTACAGGTAAGTTGTATTACTATAATGGAAAAGAAGTAAAGGGAATTATGGATGGTTCGGCTGCTTCGGAAGTCGTGGATAATTCCTTTAAGAGAGAAAAGTGGCATGGAACAATGCCGGTTATTTATAACGTGTACGGTAAACCTTCTTGGATTGTACCTGTTATTGATGATGGAGGGTTAGTACGTGCCCATACTGTTATCTATGCTTCTAATGCGAAAATATTTGCAACAGGTTCGACGCAAAAAGAAGCGCTTGAGAATTATAAAAATGCGCTGAGTGGAAGTGGAGATTCATTTAGACCGACTTCAAATGGAAAAGAGGCGCAAAAAGAAGGCGTTGTACAACGTGTATATAAAGAAAAATCAGGTGAAAATACAATCGTGTACGTACTGTTAGAGAATGAACAAAAAGTATTTATGATACCTGTGAAGAAATTCCCATATGCTATGTTTACAGAAGTGGGAGATCCAATTCAAATCACATATTTAGATACAGGAGAGGCGATGTCTTCCGTATCCAAATTTAAAAATAGTAATTTGAACAAGTAAAGCGATAGAAATTCTATCGCTTTTTTTACAGAATTAAACAGGAAAATGCGCTATACTTGACGTATGTTTATGTTGTAACTATAATTGTTACGATTTAGTATGTATAGGAAAGGGTGAACGAAAAAAGTGAATGAAGTTAATCAGGAAATATATAAGCCTGTAAAGATGAACAGGTTATGGATGATTCTTGTATTAGGAACACTTACGGCAATTGGGCCATTATCTATTGATATGTATTTGCCTTCGTTACCGAAGTTAACGGATGACTTGCAAACAGGTGCATCCCTAGCGCAGCTTACATTAACAGCTTGTTTGCTTGGGCTTTCAGTAGGACAATTATTTGTTGGCTCAATTAGTGATATTTATGGAAGACGCAAACCTCTTATTATTGCTCTCATTATTTATGTTGCTTCTTCTTTACTTTGTGCTGTTGCGCCATCTATTTGGACTTTAGTGTTATTACGCTTCCTACAAGGAGCTTCAGGATCAGCCGGGATTGTTATATCACGTGCAATGGTACGTGACATGTATTCAGGTTCTGAAATGACGAAATTCTTCTCATTGCTTATGTTAGTAAACGGAGCAGCACCTATTTTGGCACCGATTATAGGGGGACAATTATTACAGTTCACAACGTGGCGCGGTGTCTTTATCGTTCTCGGGGCAATAAGCGTATTTATGTTAATATCAGCTACTTTCGTATTACGTGAAACATTACCTCCTGAAGAAAGAGAAACAGGCGGTTTGTCAGGGACGTTAGCGACGTACGGAAAACTATTAAAGGATCGTTTGTTTATGGGATATGCATTGTCACAAGGATTAGTAACAGCGGCAATGTTTGCTTACATTTCGGGATCGCCATTTGTATTGCAAAATATATACGGGGCATCACCACAGCAATTTAGTTTATTCTTTGCGATTAACGGTATCGGTATTATTATTGCTAGTCAGGTAACGGGTCGTTTAGCAGGGAAAGTGAATGAGAAGACATTATTTGTCTCTGGTATCATTATTGCAGCTGTTGGTGGTTTATCTTTATTACTGACAATCTTACTAGGGATAGGGTTAATTGGTGTTTTATGCTCGTTATTCCTTGTCGTATCAAGTGTTGGGGTTGTCTCAACAACTGGATTCTCATTAGCGATGAGAAATCAAAAACAAGCTGCAGGAACAGCATCAGCTTTATTAGGCTTATTACAGTTCATTTCAGGAGCGCTTGTTGCACCGCTAGTAGGTATAGGTGGAAGTAACACGGCATTACCGATGGGTGTTGTAATAGCTCTTTGTGAAATTGGTGCGGTACTATGCTATTTATTTATGGCTAGAAGAAGTGAAAAGCAGTTTGAACTGCAAGCAAGACAAAATTTAGAGGCTTAACAAAAAAGAACTGATTCAAAGGGAATATTTGAATCAGTTCTTTTTTCATTTCTTTGAAATACCTCATATAGTTTTGTAAGGTGCTGTAGTAAAGCAGTGCAAAAGTTATTTGTATAAAGTGACGATACTGTGACAAACATGTTGGTATATATATTATGATGTCGTCTTAAGTGTAAAAAGTAGGATGTTCTCGGTATAATAACAAGTGGAGATAAAAGAAACTATAATGAGTAGTAGCTGTAGATAAAAGGAGAAGAAGAGATGAAGAAGGTTTTGGGTATTGCTGTAATGGGAAGTATGATCCTTCTAGCAGGATGTAATGGAAATAAGGATACGAAAGAACCGAAAGAAAAGGTAGAGCAATCTACAGAACAAACAGAAGAAATGAAAGAATACCGTGCAGTACATGAAAAATACGATTTGAAAATGAATAAAGAAATTAATAATGCACTGCAGTTATTTGAAGTGGCAAAAGAAAAGGGCGGTAAGGAAATAACGACTGCTACATATAAAGAAGATGTGCAAAAGGTAACAACGAGCATGTTAGAAGATATTGATCATATACGAAAAGAAATTCGTGTTCCGAAGTCGAAAGAGCAAGAACATGAGGTATATGTTGGTTTCTTGAATGAATCGGAACAAGCAATGAAAAAATTACAGAAGTTAGCTAAAGAAGAAGATTCATCGTTGATTCGTGATATAGAAATTAATTTTGCAACAGCATCGACATACTATAAACGTTTTCAAGCAGAAACGAAAAAATAACCTTGCCTATGCAAGGTTATTTTTTCTTCTTGCCATCTCCATCTTCATCCTCGGATACTAATATCTTCTGTTCTTCGTGAAATTCGGAAATAGTTTGCCCGGTAATATTATCAAAGGGGGTGTAAAAAGAGGTAATGCTTTTCTTTTTAATGAAAAGCTTATAAAATCCAATGATAACAAGTATAACGATTGTTAATGGTAATCCTATAGTTGCTAGAAGTAAGGGATCCATCATATAACTCCTTTCATATTGTTTTTTTTTATTATAGGCGAAAAACTGTAATTTAGATAAATACACTATTAAAAACTGATTTTTCTAAATATATCCAATTTGATTGACTTTTCATTTTTTCAGAATTATAATTCGAAATATACAATTTGAACCAAATAATAATATAGCAATTTACTTATCCAGAGAGGTAGAGGGACTGGCCCTATGACACCTCAGCAGCGGGTTCTGTAATAGGAACACCGTGCTAATTCCAGCAAGCAAGTCTTGAAAGATAAGTGATAGGCCTTTGTTTATTAAGCCTTGATCTTATTTTTTAAGATCAAGGCTTTTTGTATTCTAAAAAGAGAAAGGGAGTAATGGAAAAAGTACGTTCATAAAACTAAGTAAATATATGTGTTTAGGGGGTTATTGGAGTGTATGTAATTAAAAAATTATCGGTTATGGTGTTCACACTATGGGTGATTACGACAGTGACATTTCTAATTATGCATATTATTCCGGGAGATCCATTTTCATCAGATGCAAAGATCTTTCCGGAGGAAGTTGTGCAAAATATGAGAGCGAAGTATCACCTTGATGAACCGTTATGGAATCAATATGTTGCTTATTTAGACGGCGTAGTTCATTTTGATTTTGGTGAATCTGTTCAATCAACCGGGCAAGGTGTATCAGAAATCATAACAACTGGCTTTGGTCCATCAGCAATTATTGGTTTACAAGCACTTATTATTTCATTGCTAGTCGGAATTGCTGCAGGTACATTTGCTGCTCTCTATCATGGGAAGGTAATTGATTACGGTGTAAGTTTACTTGCCATCCTCGGTATTTCTATTCCAAGTTTTATTTTAGCACCACTATTTATACAAATATTCGCTATTCAATTCGAGCTCTTACCAGTAGCCTCTTGGGGTACATTTGAACATACAGTATTGCCATCCTTTGCATTAGCGTTAGGACCAATTGCAGTTATTACAAGATTTGTTCGCTCTAATATGATTGAAGTTTTGCAGAGTGATTATATTAAGTTAGCGAGAGCGAAAGGTATACCGATTAAGAAAATTATTATAAGACATGCTCTTCGAAATGCAATTGTTCCAGTGCTTACATTTGTTGGGCCGTTAATGGCTGGGTTGTTAACGGGGACTTTTATTATTGAAAAAATCTTTGCAATTCCTGGTCTCGGAAAATATTTTGTAGATAGTATTTTTAACCGAGATTATCCAGTCATTATGGGGACGACGATTTTCTATAGTGCATTATTAATTTTTTGTATTTTCATTACAGATATTATTCATCGTATTGTTGATCCGCGTATTCGTTCTATTACGTAAGGAGGGAGGATATTTAAATGGGTGCTTATGAAATTAATAAACAGTTATTGACAAATGAAGAGAAAAAAGAATTAACAATAAATAAAGATCAGCAAGCAATTAGCAGAAAAAAAGAAGTGTTCCGTAAGTTTGTATCAAATCCAATCGCAGTTCTAGGAACGGTGACATTGTTACTCATTATTATTTTTTCTCTTATCGGTGAAAGTTTAACCACTTTCACTGCGAGTGAACAAGTAAAAGAGGCGACAAATTTACCACCTAGTAGTGAGCATTGGTTCGGAACAGATGATTTGGGAAGAGATATTTGGGCGCGTACTTGGGCTGGTGGGAAGATTTCGTTAGTAGTTGGATTAGTAGCAGCTGTTCTTGATATAGGACTTGGTGTACTAATTGGAGGATTTAGTGGATATGTGAGAGGGCGTAATCGCCTTGGAACGTTAATAGATGAGTGGATTGTACGAGGGATTGAAATATTATACGGTATTCCATATTTATTAATTGTAATTTTATTACTAATCATTATGAAACCAGGACTTTTTACAATTATTATCGCCCTTGCATTAACAGGTTGGATTGGTATGGCACGTCTCGTTAGGGCGCAAGTCTTATCTTTAAAGCAAAGAGAATTTGTTATTGCAGCGGAGCGATTAGGTACATCACATATGAAAATTATATACGGACATATCATTCCGAACTTAACAGGTATTATTATCGTAAATTTATCATTTACAATTCCAGCAGCTATTTTCTCAGAATCATTTTTAAGCTTTATCGGACTAGGAGTGCAATCACCGGCAGCAAGCTGGGGGACAATGACGAATGATGCGCTTGGGACATTATTAAGCGGAGAATGGTGGCAACTTTTCTTCCCATCACTAATGATTGCGCTTATTATGTTCGCATTTAATGCAATTGGTGATGGTTTGCAAGATGCAATTGATCCGAAAATCGTAAAACGGAATCGAAAGGAGAAACAACATGGGACAGCTTTTATCTTTAGAAAACGTAACGTTAGCCGTTGAAAAAGAGAATAGTAAGCAAGCAATTGTGAAACATGTTTCCTTTTCTATTAACGAAGGTGAAATTGTTGCACTTGTAGGAGAGAGTGGTTCAGGGAAAAGTGTTACAGCACAAGCTATTATCGGCTTAAATCAAGAATCAATTCAAATTGATGATGGAAATATATCTTTCGAATCAAAGGCATTAACTAAGTTACAAGAATCAGAATGGAATCAAATTCGTGGGAAAGATATTTCTTTTATCTTTCAAGATCCGCTTTCATCTTTGAATCCAACGATGAAGGTGGGAAGGCAAATTACAGAAGTGATTTTGCAGCACGAAAAGAAATCGAAAAAAGAGGCAAAAGAAATTGCAATTAACTTATTAAATGATTTAGGAATACATGAAGCAGAGAAACGTTTTGAACAGTACCCACATCAATTAAGCGGAGGCATGAGGCAACGTATTTGTTTAGCGATCGCATTTGCCTGCCACCCAAAACTCGTTATTGCAGATGAACCTACAACGGCATTAGATGTAACGATTCAAAAGCAAATTATGGAGTTATTAAAGGAAAGAAAGGAAAAACAAAACACGAGTATTTTATTAATTACACACGATTTGGCACTTGTACGTGAAGTAGCTGACCGAATAGTTGTCATGTATGGAGGACGTGTTGTTGAAAAAGGAACGATAGAAGAAGTAATAGGTTCCCCTAAACATCCATACACAAAAAGCTTATTACAGGCAATTCCGAATATGGATGATTCTGAAAAGGTACTTAGGGCAATTGAGGGAACAACACCATCAATTGAAATATTAAATAGCTTTGGGTGCCCATTTGTCAATCGTTGTCCAGTAGCGATAAAAGAATGTATTCATCGTTTCCCAGAGAGAACAACATATTCTGGGGAGCATAGTTCACATTGCTGGCAACATGTTCTAGAGCATGACCAAGCGAAATCAAAAGAGAAGGTGAATGCCTCGTGAAGACAGACTTAATTACTGTAAAGCAAGTAACGAAAACGTATGGAAGTAAAAATAAAGAACTCGTAGCTTTAAAAGACATATCGCTTGCGATCCCTAAAGGAACAACACTTGGCATTATTGGAGAAAGTGGTTCAGGAAAAACAACACTTGGTAAGCTCATAGCTGGAATCGAGAGCCCAACGTCTGGTGAAATTGAATATAACAATCAAGTCGTTCACAAGCTGAAGGCAGCTCATAAACGTGATTTCTTACAGAAAGTACAGTTTATTTTTCAAGATTCAACGGCTGCATTAAATCCGCGCTGGAAAGTGCGCGATAGCGTAACGGAAGGTTATATTTCATTCGGAATCGGTGATAAAGGATTGAAAGATAAAGTCGCAGGTGATGCGCTAGAGCGCGTTGGATTAGATAGACGATATATTGATCGTTACCCGCATGAATTTAGCGGAGGGCAACGTCAACGTATTGCTATTGCAAGAGCGTTATTGTGTGAGCCAGAAGTATTAATTCTTGATGAACCAATTTCAGCCTTAGATGTTTCATTGCAAATTCAAATTGTACATCTGCTGCAAAAAATTCAAAAGGAACAAGGCTATACATATTTATTTATCGCGCATGATTTGCCAATGGTTCACTATTTATGTGAAAAAGTGGCTGTCTTATATAAAGGAGAACTTGTTGAATTTGGAAATACGGATGAAGTATTCCGTAATCCACAACATTCTTATACAAAAACATTATTAGCATCAACACCAAAAATTTCAGGTTAAAGGGGAATGGAAGATGAAGAAGTTTTTATTATTTGTCATTATGACCGTATTAGCAATTACTTCTGTCGCTTGCGGTAAGAAAGATACTTCAAAAGCAAGTGCTAGTAAAGGAGACCGTTTTGTAACGAATCTCGGTAGTGATCCTTACACGTTAGATTCAGCGATTTCAACAGATAATAACTCTAATTATGTAATTGAGCACTTATTTGCAACTTTGTATAGACAGACAACGGATGGGAAGTTTGAAAAGGATTTAGTAGAGAAAGAGGAAGCTGGGGCAGATGGAAAAGAGTATACATTCTATTTGAAAAAAGGATTGAAATGGTCTGATGGTTCTCCATTAACAGCAAAAGATTTTGAATTTGCTTGGAAGAGAATATTAAATCCTAAAACGGGTTCTATGAATGCAACTGAACTCTATTTCATTAAAGGTGGAGAAGCATTTAATACGGGGAAAGGTGCAGAAGATGCAGTAGGAATTCAAGCAGTAGATGATGTAACTTTAAAGCTACAATTTGAACATCCGGTAACATCTATTAAGCGAACATTAGCCCAGTCGTTATATATTCCACTTAATAAAAAATCTATTGACGAAAAAGGTAAACTAAAAGTAGATCCAAAAGAATTAATTACAAATGGTCCTTTCACATTGAAAGAATGGAAGCATAATCAAGCGATTATTTTAGAAAAAAATAAAGAATTCCATGATAAAAAAGTAGCATCAAAAGAAATCGAATTCCGTATTATTCCTGAAGGTAAAACAGCGTATCAATTATATAAATCTGGAGAATTAGATTTATTATCTAACATACCAACAGATTTAGTTGAAAAAGAACAAAATAATAAAGAGTTTAAAAAAATGCAAGACTACTCAACTCATATTTACTCATTTAATTCAGAGAAACCACCATTTACAAATGCTAAAATTCGTAAAGCCTTTGCATTAGCTGTAGATCGTAAGTTTATCGTAGAGAAAATATTAAAGAATAATGCAAAAGAAGCATATGGATTTGTTCCAGAAGGAGCAAAAACAGAAGGTGGTCGTGACTTCCGTAAAGAGAAGGGTGATTATTTTAAATATGATCCTGCGGTAGCTAAGAATCTATTAGAAGAAGGAATGAAGGAAGAAGGATGGACTACACTTCCAGAAGTAACGGTGAAATATTCAGATAAGAAAAAAATAGCTGAAACACTTCAAGAAATGTTTAAGAAAAATCTTGGTGTAGACGTAAAGATAGAAGGTAAAGAGTGGAAAAGTTATATTGATATGTACAAACAAAGTGACTTCCAAATCGCATATATGGGATGGGGAGGATCTACATTAGATCCAGCTGCTCAATTAGAAATTTATGCAGGTGATGGACCAAATAACTATGCGAAATGGTTTAATAAAGACTTTGATAATTTAATTAATCAAGCAAAATTAGAACAAGATGAAAATAAACGCTTTGACTTATTACATCAAGCAGAAGATATTATGTTTACAGAATATCCTTTAATCCCACTTGTATTCCCAACAGACTCTTATTTACAAAAGTCATCTGTATCTGGATTAGAATACTACGTAGGATCTCAACCAAGTTTACGATATGCTAAAAAATAAAATAAAGAAGTAGGCAACTGCCTACTTCTTTATTTTATTTCTCTTTTATATTCTTTTTTCGTTCCATCAGAGAAGACAACTTCTAACTCGAATTTTTGATAGTCTTTATCAAGTTTGAACACGTTCACTACTTGATCGATTACTTCTTGGTCAGCAGTATCTTTATCAAATTTTAATTCTTGTAGAAGTGGGCTTAATTTTGTAATAGCCTCGTCTCCTGTTAATTTTACATCTGCTTTATGATCTTCAATTTTTGCTTCCATTTTCTTATCAGCTGCTACATTTTTATAATCAGCTTCGTAGTCTTTCTTCGTATCTTGATAGTCTGCATCTAAACTAAATTCATTAAAATTAAGTTTTAAATCTGCAGGAGCTTCATTTTTTGCTTCTTCAGTCGTTTTCTTATTCGAAGTTGTATCTTCTTTTGCAGGAGCTTTACATCCTGTTAATGCAGGTACTAGCATAAGAGCTAATAAAACTGATAGTAGAATTCTCATTATAAATTCCTCCTTATGTAAATTCGTTCTATACAAGTTTTTCCCAAAAACATGTAATTATGTATGTGTTGAAAATAAATTATTATTCTGTAGTCACAAGGGCTAATCCGCAAATTAAATCAAAAAAGATTTGTATGTATATGGTAAATTGAAGTTGTGAGGGAGGGACTAAAATGCATGAAGAGTATAAAGAGATAATAAAAAAATCAATTGAATATATAGAGAATCACTTACATGAGGAGCTTACAACAGAAAGAGTGGCATCTCACAGTGCAGTATCGATGTACCATTTTCATCGTATCTTTCAAAGATATGTTGGGATGAGTGTAACGGATTATATTCGAAAGAGAAGGTTAACTCATGCTGCGCAGACTTTAGTATCGACTGAAAGAGCAGTTATTGATATTGCAATGCAATATGGTTTTTCCTCACAGGAGGCATTTACGAGAGCTTTTAAAAGAATGTTTCAATTGCCACCAAAGAAATATCGAAAGTACTTCCAGTCATTTTATATAGAAAGAGAGGGTGTTTCAATGCAAAAAGGTATACCGAAAGGATGGATCTTAAGTGGAAGTCATCCTGCTGAATATGAGATGGGTTTAGATTATGAAGTTGTCCATCAAGGGAAAGTATCTGCATACATAAAAGCAAAAGAGAATGTTACGCACGGAGGATTTTCAACATTAATGCAAATGTTCCGAGCAGATAAATATGTAGGGAAGAGATTACGTTTTACAGCATTTGTTAAGAGTGAAAATGTAAGAGATTGGGCAGGATTGTGGATGCGAGTAGACGGAAAAGAGACAGAACCGCTCGCTATGGATAACATGCAAAATCGCCCAATTAAAAATACGAATAACTGGCAATCGTACTCGGTTGTATTAGATATAAAAGAAGGAGCGCTTGGTGTTGCATTTGGTGTTTTATTATCAGGAGAAGGTTGTGTATGGCTAGATAGTATTCGATTTGATGAAGTAGATGAAAAAATTCCTACAACAGATTTGGCAGAGAACTTTTATGAAACACTCTTAGAAGAACCAGTGAATCTACAATTTGAAGAATTAGAAAAATAAAAAACAAGGAGAAAAGATATGCTCAAATATGTAAAACTAATAAGTATTAGTTTAGTAATATCGTCTTGTATTATGGGAATTAATTATTTAGTTAGCTATCTTTGGTCAGGGCATATACCTTCTTTGACGTGGAGAACATATTTGATGTTTGTGTTTATATTTATGATGAGTTTTGGTTCCGTGCAAAAAGAAGGGAGAAAGGATTATTGACAATTATTAGAAAAGTTATATAATCTAAATGTAAGTGATCACTTGCATGAGGAAGAGAGGATTTTATGGCGCGTTCAAAGACAGCAGAAAAAATTATTCAAGCAGCGATTGAATTAGTGAAAGAAAAAGGATATACAGCAGCGACAACGAAAGAAATTGCAATGCGTGCTGGTGTTAATGAAGTAACGATATTCCGCAATTTTAAAAGTAAGAAGGGTGTTATTGAAGCTGCGGTTGCTGAATTTTCATATGTACCGCATTTAAAGCAGTTTTTACAAACAGAAATTGTGTGGGAATTAGAAACGGATTTAAAGAACTTAGCAAGGCATTATCATAATTTTTTAGATGGGGTAAAAGATATTATTGCTATTGGTATACGTGAGGCTGGAGAATTTCCTGAATTAGACGGGGAAATTGCTAAAATACCACAAGGACTAAAAGAAGAATTAAGTATCTATTTTGCAAAAATGCAGGAAAAAGGAAACATTATTGATACAAATATTGAAGCGCAAGTAATGAACTTTATCTGGATTAATTTTGGATATTTCTTATCTAAATTACGTTTTGCAGATCGCCTGACAGAAGTTGATGATGAGAAATTTATTGAAAATAATATTGTTTTATATGCTAGGGCATTAAGACCCTAGTATTTATTTAAAATAAAATGCAAGCATGTACTTGCTTGCTGGGTAGGAGAGTGAGAAGATGGAATCATTAAAACAATTTTTAAAACGACCTGGTACGTATGTAGGAATGGTAGTGGCATTATCGTTCCAACTTATTTTCTTTTGCGTGTGGTTAACAGCGTATGATGGAGTGAATGGAAGAGCAGATCAAATGCGTATCGCTATTGTGAATGAAGATGTCAATATAGGTAGTAAAATAGCAGAAGGCTTACAGAGAAATTTACCATTTCAAGTGAAAGCAGAACGGTCTGTAGAAAAAGCAAACAAAGAAATGAATGACCATGTATACGATATGATTATTGAAATTCCTGCTTCTTTTTCAAAAGATATAAATGAAACAGGAAAATCAAATTTAAACTTCCACATTAATCAAGCGAATGCCATGATGGCAAAGCAAATGATGGAAGGAGCTGCAAAACAAATTCGAGATAATGTAAATAAAGAGGTAGCAAATTATAAGAAACAAGCGATTGTTGGAAAGCTACAAGCTGTAGGAACTGAGAATGTAGAAGTGATAAGAGGGTTAACTGAAGATTCAATTGGTTTTACAGTTCATAAAGTAAATGATGCAAAAGGATTTTCAGTGAATATGGTACCGCTAATGATCGTATTAGCTTCATTTGTAGGAGCAATGATTATGAGTATGGAACTATCAAAAGTTGCAAAAGAAGTAAAGGGCGGTTGGAGTAATTTCTTATCAAGACAAATCATAAACGGTACAGTATCAATTTTACTTGCATGTATTACAATTGGTTTAATGAAAGGGTTCCAAATCGAAATGCACGAAACGGTATGGAGTGTATGGATATTTCAAGCGATAGTTTTCTTCGCATTTCTTTCATTAACACAAATGTTTCTAACTGTGTTTGGAAACGCAGGTATGATTTTTAATATTATCTCACTATCGTTACAACTTGTAAGTTCGGGAGTAATCGTACCACATGAAATGCTTTCTAAAACATATCAAACAATCGGCGAATTATTTCCCGCAACATATGCAGCGAATGGCTATTATACAATAATATTTGGGGGAGTTAATTTAGAGAGAAATATTATTTCGTTATTAATTATTGTATTGGTTACACAATCAGTAGCAGTGATGACTTTAGCTATAAAAGGAATGGTAAAGGGAAGAAGAAGCTCTGTAGTTAAAGAAGCATAAAATAAAAAGGTATCCTCGGTGGGATACCTTTTTATTAGTACTTATTATTTTGCAACTTCTGTCCACTTGTAGTTAAACTCACCACCGAAGTCAGTTGTTACAAGTCCTTTAATGAAAGAGCGTTGTAAGTAAGAGCGACCTTGTTGGTATAAAGGAGCAACAGCACCGTCTTGTAATAGAATTTTTTCAGCTTGCTTCATTGCTTCCCAGCGAGCTTTTTCATCACCAGCTAAATCTGTTTTTACTTTATGAATTAGCTCATCGTACTCTTTGTTAGAGTATTTATCGAAGTTGTAAGCACTATCTGTTGTAAATAAATCTAAGAATGTAATTGGATCAGCGAAGTCAGGGCCCCAGCCATCAATACCGATTTCATAGTCACCACTTAACAGTAGTTTTAACTGTTGTTTACGTGGTTGTGGTTTTAAATTCACTGTTAATCCATCTAAGTTCTTTTCTAGTTCACCTTTTAAATATTCACCAGTCTTTTTAGCTAAAGCATTATCACTTGTTAGGAGTTCAATTGTTACTTTGTCAGTACCAAGTTCTTGCTTCGCTTTTTTCCAGTTTTCTTTCGCTGTTTTCACATCATCTTTCACTAGATTTCCATTTTCTTTACGGAAGTCGTTGCCATCAGGACTTTTTGCGAATTTCGCAGGAACCATTCCTTCAGCTGCAACAGCGCCGTTATTTAAAATTGTTTCTACATATGCTTTCTTATTCATTGCTCCGTTAATAGCAAGGCGTGCATGTTGATTTTTTAATGTTTCATTTTTTTGATTGAGTCGTAAAAATTGAATGCCAACTTCAGCGCGTTCTTTGAAGTTTGGATCGCCCTTATATTTATCAACAAACTCCGCAGTTAAAGCAACGCGATCAATTTGTCCTGAATCATATAAATTAACTTCTGTAGACTTGTCTTTAACGACATTGAAGTTGATTTCTTCTAATTTCACCGTTTTAGCATCCCAATAGTTAGGATTCTTCTTCAGTTGGAAGCTTTGCTCGTGTTTCCAGTTATCTAATGTGAAGGCGCCGTTGTAAATTAAATGATTTGTTTCTAAACCGTATTTATCGCCTTGAGACTTTAAGTACTCTTCATTAATTGGTAAGAATGTTGAGAATGTCGTTAAACTTAAGAAGTAGGGAACAGGACGATCTAGTTGTACTTCTAATGTTTTGTCATCAATAGCTTTGACCCCTAGTTGATCAATCGGCAATTGTTTTTGGTTTATTTGTTTCGCATTCTTTATATCGAAGAATAAGAATGCATATTCAGCTGCTGTATCAGGGTTTACAGCACGTTGCCAAGCGAAGACAAAGTCTTTTGCTGTAACAGGAGTACCGTTTGACCATTTTGAATCACGCAGATGGAATGTATATTTCGTTTTATCGGGACTAACGTCAACCGACTCAGCGACACCAGGAATCGGTTTATTATCTTCTCCCATTGCATATAACCCTTCAAAAACATTACGCATTACGTTCATGGATTCCCCATCCGTTGCTTTTGCAACATCCATTGTTGGAATTTCTGAAGCAAATGATAAGTTAATTGCCTGTTTATCAGGTGCTTTATCATTTGCTTTCGCTCCGCTTGCGTTATCTTTATTTCCCCCGCAAGCAGTTAGTAATAGACTTGCCCCTAAAACAGATGCAACAACAGGTACAACTTTTTTCTTCATTGTTCGTTCCTCCCTAAATGTGTTGTTCGTAACGTCATAATGTCCATGTTTTGAAGTGTATCTATAGAAGAAGAGAAAACCTATTATAAATATGTACATGTAGGTAATCAGGTGTTCTATATGTATATACATGTTGAACTATAATTTATCATTATATGCTTCGACGTAGTAGACGTTATATTATGATGGTGAAATATTTCGTTTCTTTGATTATTTAGAATATTAACACTGGAGAGAACTATATGTCAATAATAAAAAGTTGAGCATTAATTTTTTAAAATAATATATTAAAAAAGCGGATTTCCTCTTATTGAGAATCCGCTTTTAATACATTTTTTCAATAAAATAGTTGGTTTAGATAGAAAAACTTCAATTCAGGTTGTCTTTTATTTTTCAATTTGTGCCCATTTGAAGTTTAATTGGCCTGCAAAGTCTACTTGCACAATTCCTTTCACATAAGAACGTTCTAAATAAGATTCACCTTTTTGGTAAAGGGGAGCGATAACAGAGTCTTTAAATAATATTTTCTCAGATACTAGTAATGCTTCCCATCGAGCTTTTTCATCACCAGCTAAAGTCGTTTTAACCTTTTCAATTGTTTCATCGAACTCCTTATTAGAGTAATGATCTAAGTTGTATGGATTATTCGTTGTAAACAATTCAAGGAATGTAATTGGATCAGCAAAGTCAGGGCTCCAGCCATCAATACCGATTTCATAGTCACCTTTTAATAAAAGTGAAACTTGTTGTTTACGTGGTTGTGGTTTCACATTTACTGTTAATCCATCTAAATTCTTTTCTAGTTGTCCTTTTAAGAACTCACCCGTTTTCTTATCAAGGTCAGCATCACTTGTTAATAATTCTAATGTAATCTTTTCAGAACCAAGCTCTTGTTTTGCCTTTTTCCATAACTCTTGTGCAGATTTTGTATCAACTTTGGTTAAATCCCCGTTTATAGTACGGAAGTCCTTTCCATCAGGCCCTTTTGCAAAGTTTTTTGGAACGAGACCAAAGGTTGGTGTAGAGCCATCATTTAATAGTGTATTTACAAAGGATTTTCGATCGATTGTTTGATCGATTGCTTGGCGTGCAGAAACGTTTTGAAGTACTTTATTTTGTTGATTCATACGTAGAAACTGTACCCCTACGTTCGGACGTTCTTTAAAGTTGGCATCTTTTTTATATTTATCAACGAAGTCAGATGTTAGTTTTATACGGTCTAATTGTTTTGATTCGAATAAATTTACTTCTGTAGATTTTTCTTTTACGACGTTAAAATTGATTTCTTCCAGTTTGACAGTATCTTTATCCCAATAGGTAGGATTTTTCTTGAATTTAAAGCTTTGCTCGTGCTTCCAATCGCTTAGTGTAAAAGCTCCGTTGTACAAGATTGCATTGTCTTCTAAAGCGTACTTATCACCTTGTTGTTTAAAGAATTCCTCGTTAATTGGTAGAAATGTTGGGAACGCTGTTAAGCTAATAAAGTACGGAACAGGACGTTCTAATTCTACCTCAAACGTATGGTCATCAATTGCTTTTACACCAAGTTGGTCGGCTGGAAGTTCTTTGTTGTTAATTTTTGTTGCATTTTTAATATCAAAGAATAGAAATGCATATTCAGAGGCTGTTGCTGGATCAACAGCTCTTTGCCAAGCGAAGACAAAATCTTTCGCTGTAACAGGAGTACCGTTTGACCATTTTGAATCTCGCAGGTGGAATGTGTATTTCGTTTTATCACCACTTACTTCATGAGATTTTGCAACACCAGGGACAGGTTTGTTACCTTCACCAAGATTATACAAACCTTCAAATACGTTTCTCATTACTTGACCAGAATCAGTATCTGTAGCACGAGCTGTATCCATTGTTCGTATTTCAGTAGGTGAAGATAAGTTTAAAACCTGTTTACTAGGCGCCTCGTCTTTTGCATTTGCTCCGCTTGCTTCGTTTTTATAACTACCGCAACCAGTTAATAAAATACTTACTCCTACAACTGATGCAATACCGGGTACAAACTTTTTTTTCATTTGATTTTCCTCCTAAATAATTAAGTTTGGATGATGATGAGGGAAATGAAAAATAAAAAATCCCTCTTTTCATATTGAGAAAGAGGGATTTTTACGTACAAGTTATGCACCCGTATATAAACGAAGTCCCTCATTCTATCTTTCAAGCTATAAAGCTTGCAGGAAGTGGCACAGTATTCAAAAATGAACCTGCTGCCGAGGTTTCAAAGGGCCAGTCCCTCCACCTCTCTTGATACAATGAGTAAACGAATAAACTTTATTAATTTTTGTGTTTCTTTGATAATTCAAAATCTTACACCTTGGATGATGAAGTGTCAACTGAATGAAATATAGTTTAAATTTTCAGTTTTCTTTAATGAAAAACCACTGCATATGGCAGTGGTTTTTCTATTAGAAGTTAAAGTTATCTGGATCTGGACCAACGCGACGATCTTCATTTAAAGCTTGAATTGCTTTCATATCATCAGCACTTAATTCAAAGTCGAAGATGTTTGCATTTTCAATAATACGATGTTCTTTAATTGATTTAGGAATTGTTACAACTTCGTTTTGTAAATCCCAGCGTAAAATAATTTGCGCAGTTGATTTATTATATTTTGTCGCAATTTCTTGCAACGTTGGATTATCTAGTAGTTGTCCTTGCATTAACGGTGACCAAGCTTCAAGCTGGATATTATGTTCTTTACAGAAAGCGTGCAACTCTTCTTGTGCTAGACGTGGGTGGTATTCCACTTGATTGACCATTGGCTTAATTTCAGCAATTTCAAATACGTCTTGTAAGTGGTGAATATGGAAATTACTCACGCCAATTGCACGAACACGGCCGTCTTTATAAAGTTTTTCTAACGCTTTCCATGATTCAGTATATTTCCCTTTTACAGGCCAATGTACTAAATATAAATCTAAATACTCTAGTCCTAATTTTTCTAATGTAGTTTCAAATGCTTGAAGTGTTGTTTCATACCCTTGATCGCTATTCCATACTTTTGATGTAATAAATAATTCTTCACGTGAAACACCTGATTCACGGATTGCTTGGCCAACGCCTTCTTCATTTTGATAAATTGCTGCAGTATCTATACTGCGGTAGCCATTTTTAATTGCTGCTTTCACAGACTCAATTACTTCTGAACCATCTTCTACTTTAAAAACACCTAAGCCGAACCAAGGCATTTTTACACCGTTATGTAATGTTGTATAGTCTTTTAAACTTGTTAAACTCATATTATTTCCCCCTAGCTTTTTTGTTTGTCGCTTCTACTGCTTTTTGAATTGCCTCTGAAAAATTATATTCATATAAAGCTTTGAGACCTTCAGCTGTGGAACCACCTGGCGTTGTTACTTGTTCACGGAGGTTAGCTGGATCTTGTGTTTGTTCAAGCATAGAAGCAGAGCCAGAAATCATTTGAATGACAAGGTGTTTTGCGGTTGCTTCATCGACTCCATAACTTTTTGTTGCTTCAATTAAACTTTCAGCAAAGTAATAAAGGAAGGCTGGTGCACTTCCAGTAACTGCAGTAAGTTGATGAACTTCTTCCTCGGTACAAAGTTGCGAAGTACCAATGCCCCCTAAAAGCAATTGCAGGGTTTCTTGATCAGTCTCGTTTACGAATTGTCCCATCGTGTATAAGGAGATAGACTTACCAATTTCAGCAGCTGTATTTGGCATAATCCAAGCAACAGGCGTTCCTTTAGGAAGTCTTTCTTCTAAATAAGATGGGCCGATGCCGGCAGCTACCGTTACGACAAGTTGATTCGATAGTAACGGAGATAACTCTGCTAATAATTCTTCATGTGCAGAAGGCGGCATTGCTAAAACAATCGTATCAACAGATGTAACATGTTGCTTCCAATCTGTTGTAGTAGACACATTATATCGCGCTCGTAATTGATCTAGCTTTTCTACGTTACTTCGGTTAGAAACGATAATCTCTTCGATGTATTCTTTGCTTGTTTTAAGTAATCCGGAAAATATAGCTTCTGCCATACGACCAGCACCAATAAATAGAATTCGATGTTTAGTTAGCATATCCTCTATTCCTTTCTAGTGGAGATATGTTATAAAAAACGATAACATTTTTAAGAGAATTTTGTAAAAAGAAAAGACTTCCCGTAGGTGGAATGGATAATGAAAAGTAGGAAATTCATGGTAAATGTAAAGGCTGTTACTTATACTGGTGATAGGGAATTTATTATACATCTGGGGAGAGATGATCATGATTAGAAGTCCGCTATTTTTAGTTGTTTCTAGTATCATTTGCGTATTGGTTGGATTTTATATTCAATCGAGTTATATTGAAATTTTTGCATCGGTTATGGGGATTATTAATGTTTGGTTATTAGCGAGGGAAAAGGTCTCTAATTTTTTATTTGGCATGATTACCGTTGCGGTATTTCTGTATATTTTCATTACACAAGGATTATATGCAATGGCAGTATTGGCAGGTTTTCAATTTATATTTAATGTATATGGTTGGTATCATTGGATTGCACGTAGTGGGGAGGAAGAGGTAAAAGCAACAGTTCGTTTAGATTTGCAAGGTTGGATTTTTTATATAATCTTTATTTTAGTTGCATGGATTGGTTGGGGGTATTATCAAGTCCATTACTTAGAATCAACAAGTCCATATTTAGACGCTTTAAATGCTGTACTAGGATTAGTAGCTCAATTTATGCTAAGTCGAAAAATCCTAGAAAACTGGCATTTATGGATTTTATATAATGTAGTTAGTATTTCAATTTATATCTCCACTGGGTTATATGTTATGCTAATATTAGCTGTTATTAATCTCTTTATATGTGTAGCGGGTTTGCTAGAGTGGAAGAATAATTATAAGGGCCAAAAACATACAAATAATTATATCTAGAAAATAATTAGAATTAAAAAACCCCTGAAGCATATGTGCCTCAGGGGTTTACTAATAGATTATAAGTTTATGCTTTTGTCATACCAAGTAATACAGCGCCGCCGATAATTAAAACACTACCTAGTGCAATAAAGATCAATTGACGTTTTGTTTTCTTTTCGCCTAAGAAGACAATCGCACCAAATGTTGAGATAACGATTCCAGTTTGAGATAATGGGAAGCTTGTTGCTACTCCGACACGTGGTAATGAAAGAAGTAAGAATAAGTTTCCAGTTCCCCATAGTAAACCAGATAAAGCGTTACGGATTGCATATTTGTTAAATGGTTTATGTTTAGATGTCAGTACAACCGCACCAACAAACATACCAACTGCTTGTGGTAAAATAGCAGACCAACCATCGATGTTATACCAACGAATAATAATTACATATACAAGATAGCCAAAAGTAGAAACAATTAAAGTAAGAAGTCCTTTTTTCAATTGTCCTGGTGGCTGAGCATTTTCTTTATCATCTAATGATGTGAATACAACACCAACTACGATTAATAGGATTGCAATCGTTCCCAGAATGATCGTTGTAGTAGTAGTCCACTCACGGAAAGCGATAACCCCAAAGATAGAAGTTGCAACAAGTTGCATACCAGTAGAAATTGTTACAGTAGTTGAAACGCCTAGTTTTTCAACTGTTTTTAATTGGTTTACTTGTCCTAAAGCCCAGAATAAACCTGAAATAAAACCAACAATCAAGATTGTCATTGTTAAAGCTGGTTGAGTAAATACATACATAATTGTTGCGAAGAATAGAGCACCGATTGTCATACCTACCGTTTGGCTATATGCACCACCGCCCATTTTTACGCTTACTAATAAGATGTTTCCCCATGCAATTGCAGGAAGAAGCGCTAATAAAATGTCCATTACAAGACTCCCTTCGTTTTGCTATACCAATATAATTACATATCGTTCTAACGATCGGTAATGCCCCACTAATAGAGTAGAAGATTACCGATCGCTAAAACAGGATGAAGAATTCACGATATAAATGCGTTTTCATTTCTTCATTTTTTCAAACACCTCCATATAATAACAGGAAATTGCCTATTTTAGAAAGTAAATTCAAATAGAATGTATATTTAAATAAAATTTAAAATTCAGTTATTTCCCGGTGGTATATTTTTATTTCCTAAGAAATAAAAAAGCAGCTTCAAAAAGAGCTGCCTTAAGAGTTAGTAATTCTTTTATTAATAAACTGAATACATAGCAAAAATAGGAGGGACATACTAATAGTGATAACTACTAGTGTCCAGGCGAGCTGCATATTACTTGCATCAATCGCCATGTAAATGGCAGTTGGGATAGTTTGTGTTTTACCAGGAATGTTTCCGGCAAACATGAGCGTAGCACCAAACTCACCGAGCGCACGAACAAAGCTCAAAATCATTCCACTTAGTAAGGCAGGAAATGCAAGCGGAAGTGTGACGTGTAGAAAAACTTGATATTCACTTGCACCAAGGTCACGAGCACTTTCTTCAATTTGTACATTCGCGATAGAAAATCCTGTTTTTGCTGATTGGTACATAAGCGGAAATGCAACAACTGTAGAAGCAATGATAGCAGCAGTAGATGTGAACATAATAGATTGCTGAAATATTGATTCTATCCACATTCCAATGGGACTGTTATTTCCAAAAATGATAATGAGAAAAAAGCCGATTACAGTTGGCGGAAGTACCATTGGTAGTAAGAAAATAGTTTCTAATATTACTTTATATCTCCATGAGGAGCGTGCTAGCGCTCGTCCGATTATCGTTCCTAAAATGGTAACGATAATGGTGGCACATGCAGCTACTCGTAAAGATAGAAAGATTGGTGATAAAATAGTATCAAAGCTCATGGCAATTATGATAGGACTGTAAATCCGTATTTTTTAAAGATAGATTGTGCATCTTTTGACTGCAAATACTCATAAAATGAAGTCGCCTCTTTCTTGTGTTTAGATTCTTTTATAACACCTAAAGGATAGTGAATTGGCTCATGAGAAGTATCTGCTGCTGTCTCACCAATTTTTACTTTGTTTGAAATAAGAGCATCTGTTTTGTATACAATACCAGCATCAACATTACCTGTTTCTACATATGTTAACACTTGGCGAACATCTTTTGTAAATACGACTTTATTTTGAATGTCATTCCAAAGATTTTCATGTGTGAGAGAAGCTTTTGCGTATTTTCCCGCAGGTACAGATTCAGGTGTACCAAGTGCGATTTTTTTTATTTTTTCATCTTTTAAATCTTGAATTTCTGTAAGAGAACTATCTTTTGGGACGACTAGAACGAGTTCGTTTCCAAGGAGATTTTTCCCCTCTTTTTCATTAATGAATCCTTTTTTAACGAGAGTTTGGAATTTATCTTCGGCTGCTGAGAAGAATAAATCAGCAGGTGCACCTTGTTCGATTTGTTGTTGAAGTGCACCAGAAGCGCCGAAGTTAAAAGAAAGTTTAATATTAGGTTCTTTTTCTTTATATTTTGTTTCAATTTCTTTTAGCGCATCTTGTAAGCTTGCAGCTGCTGATATAGTAAGTTCAACTGTTTTTCCTTCTTTAGCGGTTGATTTCTCTTTCTTCTCTCCGCTTGTACATGCAACACTAAATATAAGAAGAAAAGAAAGGATAAGTGCCCCGATGGAGTGTAATGTAAACTTATTCATAAAAAATCCCCTTTCGTTTTTACATAATTAATTATAACTAAATATAAATAAATATAACTAGTTATAATTGAATATAATTTGAACGATGTAGTTATTTTTAAAATATAGGAGAAATATTCTTTTCTTTGTTACAATGAAGAAAGAAAGTGAGGAATCGTCTATGGATCATCATTCCTACACAACGGAAGAAGTAGCGAAGCGATTAAAAGTATCAAAATTAACTGTATACGATTTAATTAAAAAAGGAGAACTGCCTTCTTATAGAATTGGTAGACAGATGCGCATTGATGCAGCAGATTTAGAACAATATATTAAGCAAATGAAAACAGGTAACGTACAAGTTACTTCTGTAAAGAATGACAGTAATAGTATCTCGAATACATGTATTATTAGCGGACAAGAACTAACGTTAGACATGTTGGCAAAACGTATAGAAAATCGCCTGCCAAGTTCAAATATATTAAGGGCATATCAAGGTAGTTTAACGAGCCTAGTAAAAATGTACCAAGGAGAAGGAAGTATCGTTAGCTTGCATTTGTTTGATGGCGAAACGGGTACATATAATGTTCCTTACGTAAAACGTATTTTAGTAGGACAACCATGTACGATGATTAATTTATTAGCAAGGAACGTTGGGTTTTATGTGCAAAAGGGGAATCCTAAAAATATAAAAACATGGGCTGATTTATCTCAATCATCTATACGATTTATAAATCGAGAAAAGGGTTCTGGTATTAGGGTGTTAGTCGATGAACAATTGCGCATTCAAAATTTAAATAAAGAACGTATTAGTGGATATGAATGGGAAGAATCGAATCATCTTGGTGTTGCTACGCAAGTCGCGAATGGGAAAGCTGATGTGGGAGTAGGATCAGAAAAGTTTTCGCAAATTGTAAATGTAGACTTTATTCCAATCATGAAAGAGCAGTATGATTTAGTGATTTTGAAGAATAAAGAAAATGAAGAGTTGATCGAAGTTGTAAAAGACATTCTGCAATCGGAAGAATTTCATAATGAACTAAAAGCGATTGGCGGATATGATATGACGAAAACAGGTCAAATTATATATGAAATAAAGTGAAACTTTAATCAGTGGGGGGCTTCATCCCCCACTGATTATCAGCCCTCACCAATCGGACTTTAATGGGCAGCCCGACCCCACCTAACTTCTTTGCTTTCGCTGAATTTTGAGGTGGGGATCTTACTGCCCATTAAAGCGGAACAAACTAAAAAGCTGCTTGTCTATAAGACGAGCAGCTTTTTCTATATATAAAGGGGTTTGGGGAAACAAAGTGTTAAACAAGACCTTTAGCAAGTGTGTAAATGAAAGCTGTAAGAAGAGTAGCTCCACTTGCAAGTCCGATAAAGTGAAACTTTAATCAGTGAGGACGGGGTATCCCTCACTGATTATTAGTTGAACCAATCGGGCTTTACGGGCAGTTGATTCCAAACCTAACTTCTTTGATTTCGTTGGATTTTGAAGTGGGAATCTTACTGCCCGTTAATGCGGGGTAAAGTCTGATTTGTTAAATGTAATGTTGTTCATTATAATCTCTCCTTATTTGTTTAATGTAGAAGCAACAGCTTTTGCATCGACAAGTGCGGATAGCACCATGCCCATTGTATTTAAAAATTTGTTTGATTTCATTTTGTTCATCATGCGTATCCGCTCCTTTTCGAATTGTTGTTGCCCTGCTTTATATCTTAATTATAGGAAATATGATCGCCTGCAACTATCGAATTAGCTTACGGAAGACTTACACTTTTGTAAGAAAAAAAGACATTCGTGTAAGAATGTCTTTTAAAGCATATTAATGTGGTGGTGCTCTTCGATTGTTTTTAAAAAGCTACGCATTGAATTTGTCATATAGCTATCCTTGCGGCGTATGAAAACCGTTGAAATACTGCCGTATTTTTCAGGGATTGCATGACAATGTACTTTCCCTGCTTTAGAAAGGTGGTGGACAGCAGACTGTGGTACGAGCGTAATTCCAAGGCCGAGTGCAACACTGTTTAATATAGTCTCTAATATATTAAATTCCATAATTCTTTTTGGTAGCAAACCTTCGTCTTTCAGCCATCGTTCTAGTTTGGAACGGTATCCACAACCTTGGTTAAAAACGAGTAGAGGCGTTGTTGTAAATTCTTCTATATGAAAAGCTTTATTTTGTGTTACAAGCATTAATTTCTCTGTACTAACATCATATTGTTCAATAAGGGGATGTTTTATTGGCCCTGATATAAAAGCGCCATCTAGTTGATGATCGAGTACTTCTCTAATTAATTCTTCTGTTAGACCTGCTTGTAATGATAAATCGACGTTCGGATAGCTTTTATAGTAAGAAGATAAAATGGTAGGTAATGTACTTACTGTTTCGACAGTACCGATTTTTAATATGCCAGAGGGTGTTTCGCTATCTAAAAATACTTGTTTTAGCTCCTCAACATCTTGCAAAATTTTATTAACATAAACGAGCATTTTTCTTCCTTCAGCTGTTAAAGTCATGCCTCGTTTATGACGATAAAAGAGCGGTGTTTTCAGCTCGTTCTCCAGTTGTTTAATACGCGTTGTTACATTTGATTGTACGTAATTTAATTCCTTTGCTGCGCTACTTACACTACCTTGTTCGGCAACGCTCTGGAAGATTTGTAAATCTCTTAATTCCATAATACGATCCTCCTTGATGTTAACTATCATTATAAATGATAGTTAACATCATTTTGAATCATTTTACGTGATATATTTTTTCTTTTACAATTCTCTTTGTGCAAATAGAAAGAAGTGGGGGATTGCGGTGAGAAAAGGTCAAATGATAATAGGCGCTTTAGCGTGTTTAATTGCAAGTATGTCATGGGGAGCAATGTTTCCAGTTGCTGATCATGCGTTAGAATACATAGATCCATTTTACTTTTCGCTTATTCGCTATGGAGCGGTGGCGATAATGCTGATTGTATTGTTGTTAATGAAAGAAGGAAAACGAGCATTTCGTTTAGAGGGAAGAGGAAAGTTACTCGTCTTTTTCGGAACGATGGCGTTTACTGTATATAATGTACTTGTATTTTTAGGTCAAATGTTAATGGGGAAATCAGGTGTGATGGTAGCTTCCATTATGGAAGCACTTATGCCGATGATTTCTATTTGTATTTTATGGGGATATAAGCATGTAAAACCGAAAAAATATATGATAACGAGCATGATTATCGCTTTTGTAGGGGCTGTATTTGTTATTACAAAGGGCGACATGAGTTTCTTTTTAACGTTGAAAGATAACATGTTTTCACTAGCATGTATATTTGTTGGAGTTGTAGGTTGGGTTATTTATACGATGGGTGGTCAAACGTGTAGCGATTGGTCGACATTACGTTACTCTACATTGACGTGTGTATTCGGTACGACCGTTACAGGAATTATAACGGTACTTATTACGTCGCTTGGATATGTTTCAGTTCCGAGTATGGGAACGATTTCTGTCGTGAAATATGATTTGTTATTTATGATGACATTACCGGGAATTGTAGCATTACTTGCTTGGAATTACGGTGTGAAGATTTTATCATCTATTAATGGGATTTTGTTTATTAACTGTGTGCCTATTACGACTTTAATAATTATGATGATGCAAGGATATCAAATCACGATGTTTGATATTGTAGGGACTTTATTTGTTATTGCAGCGCTTATTCGCAATAATGTTTGTCAGAGAAAAGAAGAAAATATAAATAAGAAGATGTTACAAGAAGAGCAATTACGTCAAGCTGTTTAATAGGCAATTGGAGGATTTCATATGTTAGAAAGTTTATTGTTTTTCTTCGCCGTTGGAGTTGCTTGTGAGCTTGCAGCAATTAATCGAAATGGTCGTAAGAAGATAAAACAACAAGCTGAAATGATACAGCTTTTAAAAGAGTTAAAAGAAAGAAACATTTAAAAAGACGACCGGGCATAGACGGTCGTCTTCTTCTATATAAAGGGGAAAGGGGACACAAAGTTATACAAGCGTAGCAGCGTAAATAAAAGCAGTAAGAAGAAGAGAGCCGCTAGCTAATCCTAAAAAATCTAATTTGTTAAAAGTGATGTTATTCATGATGCATTCTCCTTACTTATTTAATGTAGAAGCAACAGCTTTTGCATCGATAAGAGCGGAAAATACCATGCCCATTGTATTTAAAAGATTGTTCGTTTTCAGCTTGTTCATCATATTGATCCGCTCCTTTTCGAATAATGGTTGCCCTGTTTCTGACTTAATTGTATGAAATATCGCAAGAAGTAACTATCGAATTAGCTTACAAGAAAATTACACTTTTGTAAGAATTGAAAATTAACAATTAATACTCATTTTTATTACCAACTCCTATAACTTAGTGTTATAATTGAGGTAAGAAAATGACTATACTTCGGATGTTCAGAAAGGAACGAAACCAATGTATAAACCAATTACATTTTTGTTGAAATATATATTTAAAACAGCTGGGAAAGTAGAAGTGCAAGGAAGAGAAAAGCTACCAGAAGGTGGTCCGTATGTTGTTGCGTGTACACATACAAGTTTTATGGATGTATTAATGTTAGCTACAGGGATGTACCCAACAGAGATTCATTACATGGCCAAAAAAGAATTATTTGAAGGGAAATTCAAAAATTGGTTCTTTAAAAATGTAAATGCATTCCCTGTAGATCGTGCAAATCCAGGACCGAGTACACTTAAAATTCCATCACGCTTATTAAAAGAAGGAAAAGTGGTAGGGATTTTCCCGAGTGGAACGAGATCGACAGAAGACGTTTCGTTAAAAGCTGGTGCTGTGACAATTGCGATGCGTTCTAACGTTCCATTAATACCGGCAGCTTATATTGGTCCCTCAAGTGTAAAAGAATTAATAAAAGGAAAAAGAGCACAATTAATTTTTGGAGACCCAATTCAAATTGATGCTGAAGAACAAATAGATCGAAAAACAGCTATGAAAATGATGACAGATCAATTAAATGAGAGGTTTGAGGAGCTAAAGGAAGCTTTGCAATCAAATCAAAAGTAAGAAAAGACGACCGGGCATAGACGGTCGTCTTTTCTATTACTATTTATAATGAAGGGGAAAGGGGACACAAAAGTTATACAAGCGTAGCGGCGTAAATAAAAGCAGTAAGAAGAACTGATCCGCTAGCTAGCCCTAAAAAATCTAATTTGTTAAAAGTAATGTTATTCATCATACATTCTCCTTACTTGTTTAATGTAGAGGCAACAGCTTTTGCATCGATAAGAGCGGAAAATACCATGCCCATTGTATTTAAAAAAATGTTTGATTTCACTTTGTTCATCATATAAATCCGCTCCTTTTCGAATAATGGTTGCCCTGTTTCTGACTTAATTGTATGAAAAATAGCGGAGAGTAACTATCGAATTAGCTTACAGGGAAATTACACTTTTGTAAGAAAAATGAATGAAGGTGTAATGATGAGAAGGTTTGACATATGTTCATGGAATTTATTAATTTAAAAGTAGAGGTGAGTGTATGGCTAATATTAAAGATATTGCAAAGATGGCGGGAGTTTCAGTTACGACTGTTTCGAGAGTATTGAATGATCATCCGTATGTAAGTGAAGAAAAAAGGAAAGCGGTTATAGAGATAGTTGAGAAGTTGAATTACTCACAAAACGCAAATGCCGTTCATTTATCAAAAGGGAAGACGAATATTGTTGGTGTAATTCTCCCTTACATTAATCACCCGAGCTTCGATGCAATGGTAGGGGGAATGATGGAGGGAGCGTTAACTCATAACTACAGGGTGCTACTTTGCCAAACAAACTATAATAAAAAAGAAGAAATGAAAAGTTTACATATGTTAAAAACGAAACAATTAGATGGCCTTATTATTTGTTCACGTGCAAATGATTGGGAAATGATAGAACCGTATGCTTCATACGGCACAATCATTGCTTGTGAAGACAATGATATTTCAAATATCTCAAGTGTATATACAAATCATTCGGCAGCTTTCCAGCTAGGAATGAATCACCTTATTGAAAAAGGTTATAAAAAAATTGGTTATTGCACGGGGAGAAAGCTAGGACCGAGTAGTCAAAAGCGTTTTGATGTGTATAAGCGTCAATTGCAATCTATAGATGAAGAAGTGAATGAAGAATGGATTTTCACAGAATGTTTTACGTTAGAAGATGGTGTGAGAGTGGCTCATAAATTAAAGGAGATGCAGCATCTTCCTGAAGCATTAATAGTAGCGGGAGATGAAGTTGCGATTGGGGTTATGACAGAAGCTGAAAAATTAGGTTTTCAAGTTCCTAAGGATTTAGCGATTATTGGCTTGGATAATCAACCTATCTCGCAAGTGTTACAACTTACAACTATTGATCAAAATTTAAAGGAAATAGGTAAAAAAGCCTTTGAAATGTTTTATCGGCAAACAAATGATGAAAGTTCTAAACAAGAAAAGGTGGAAATTCCATATGAACTTGTGGAGCGATCTACAGTGTAGTTTTAATCCGTTATGTGTATAAGTGCATAACGGATTATTTTTTTGAAATACCTTTGACAGGAAACGCGTTTCATACTTTATAAAGGGGTTAAACCGGTTTGTAATAATCCATGGATTCTTTTCAAGAATAGTATTTGGAGGGATGATATGCATGAATGAGCTTTTATTGAGCGTAAAAAAGTATATAGAAGGTGATGAACAGGTTGTCGCTTTTGTAGTAGGGATATTTGAGAAGGATGATTTTACGCTATCGTATCAACATGGGATTTTTGCGGCTACTACTAGACGTCTCCTGTTTTACGGGAAATTTCCGTACTATCCTTCAACATTTAAAGAGTACTCATATTTGTATATAGATAGCATAGTTTTTCGCCCGTATTTCGAATTTATTTGTAATCATGAAACCATCCGAGCTAAGTATATTCAGAAGGGGAATGTGGAGCAATTTGTCCGTATAGTTAGAGCGAATGTGAATAATTAATCACCCCTCTGTTTAAACATAATATCCTGGTCTTTATGAGGAAAAATGCTGAATAAAAACAACTTCTAAACCTCTAGGAGATAGTGATACAATGTCAAATGGGGGGAGGGTATGAACTATGGTTAATCAACGTATAAAGGAAATAACACTAATTACAATTGGTTCATTATTATTCGCAATTGGTATTAATTACTTTGCAATTCCAAACCGTCTATCAGAGGGTGGAATTATTGGTTTAACGGTTGTTACGTACTATTTATTTGATTGGTCGCCTGGGATTGTGAACTTTGCTATAAATGCAATTTTACTAGCTGTTGGTTATAAATTTTTTGATAAGAAAACGATGGTTTATACAATTTTAGGGATTGTAGAAACATCCTTGTTTTTATATGTTACAGAACATATTGAGTATCATGTAAATAGTGATACGTTATTAGCGGCACTATTTGCTGGTGTATTTGTCGGTATCGGATTAGGCTGTATGTTCAAAGCTGGAGGTACATCAGGGGGATCGGCAATTTTAGCCCGGTTAGCAAATCAATATTTAGGTTGGAGCGTCGGTAAAGGTGTACTTATTATTGATATCGTTGTAATTGCTGGTTCCGTATTTATAATAGGGCAGGAAAAAGCGATGTACACACTTGTTGCGGTATTTATCGGAGCGAAAGTGATTGATTTCATTGTAGAAGGAATGGATACAAAAACGGCTGTTACAATTATTTCAAATCAACCAGAGTTAATACGTGAGGCTATTACAAAAAACATGACACGGGGTGTCACTGTATTAGAAGGGCGCGGCGGATATACTGGTAAAAATAAAGAAGTTTTATATGTTGTTATTAATAAACAAGAGCTTGTTAAGTTAAAGCAAGTTATTAGTCGAGTGGATGAAGATGCTTTCGTTGTTATCCATGATGTACGTGATGTACTTGGTGGAGGCTTTAAAGCGAGTTAAAAGGTGAACGAGTAAATTCGTTCACCTTTTTTTAATTCTTACAAAAGTGTAAGTGTAATGTAATGAGATTCAATAGTAGATTGTATTCCTTCTTTTTAAAATGGATGTATATATATCCTGCAGAGGAGGAATGTTTATTATGAAGAAAAAAATGATCACTACTATAATAGCGATGATAGTCATAGTAATAATGTTACTACCTACGAAACTTGGACCGGTTATCGATAAATATAATCCGCTTTATAAGACGAAAGAATACTATACGGTTGTGAATACAATTGGTCAGCATATTGGTGATGAGTGGTATGAATATGAATTTGTTGCATTTGACGAACGTGGAAGAGAACAAAAAATAAAGAAGACTGTTAAGCATATGTTAAAGAGAGATGAAACATTAAAGGTGTATGCAAAAGGACGTTACGGCGAGGCAATTGAAGAAATTGAAGCGATAAATATTCCTATTAATGCAAAGAGTAAACTTTTAGCGATGAGATAGCGAATTATACCCCCACCTATTTTTTGTCGAAAATAAAAATACTAGGTAGGGGTATTTTGGCGTGTGCAAAAAAAGCCTTATTCCATATGGACTAAGGCTTTTTTTAATATATAAAGGGGAAGGGGGTACATTGTAGTAGCATGAGTGAAAGGTATAAGAAGAGTAGCTACTAGCAATGTAATTTGGTTATGTGAGTGTTCTTCTTATTTGGCTTACTTGCTAACTTTATCCCACTTTAATGGGCAGTAAGATCCCACCTCAAAATTCAGCGAAAGCGAAGAAGTTAGGTGGGGATCAACTGCCCATAAAAGTCCGATTGGTGAAGGCTAATAATCAGTGGGGGATGAAGAAAACCCCCACTGATTAAAGTTTCACTTTATTGTACGAGATGTCAGTAAGGGAAACTATCGAATTACATTACACATAGCTTACAAACATGTAAGTCTTCTGTAATGTAATTCGATGGTTAAAAGATAGTGAATTTTATATAGTGTAATTAGAAAGTCTCACTGTATTACTTTCTGTTTGTAATATGAATGAAGAATGAAAAACCAACTACTTTTTAATAGCCTCATCTGTATGGAGATGAGGCCCTTTTTATCCCGCTTTAATGGGCAGTAAGACCCCCACCTCAAAATTCAGCGAAAGCAAAGAAGTTAGGTGGGGGATCAACTGCCCATAAAAGTCCGATTGGTTCAACTAATAATCAGTGGGGGATGAAGAATCCCCCACTGATTAAAGTTTCACTTTATAAACCTTACAACATTGTAAGGTTTACGTAAGTTAATTCGATAGTAAATTTGTCATATTTTTTGCATAATAGATACAAATAGATAAAAATAATTAGGGATATAGTAAGAAGGGAGAAGAATGGGATGCGTAAAGAAGAAGTAGTGAAGTTTCCAATTAAAGATTTCTGTAGCTACTTTACTGTTGCCGTAGTATGTATTGGGTTATTTGATATCATAACAAACTTAATTGTTAAATAATATAGATGACAAAACAAGAAGGGAGATCCTTTCTTGTTTTTTTTATGGGGGAATAAAGGTGAAGTGGATTGATAGTCATATACATGTTGACCAATATAAGGATGAAGAGAAAAGTAAATTACTTAAAGATGTGGAGCATAGTAAAGAGATAAAGGGGCTTATTGCAGTATCTATGAATTATCAATCATGTAAAGAAACTTTATCTTTAGCAAAACGATATCCTTTTGTACATCCAGCAATAGGTTTTCATCCGGAGCAACCGATTCATAAAGAAGAATGTGAGCAAATTTATAAATTAATTGAAGAGCATGTAGATGATATAGTTGCGATTGGTGAAGTTGGCTTACCGTATTATTTAAGAAAAGAAGATGAGCGCATTGCTATCAATTCGTATATATCAGTGTTACAACGGTTTGTTGAACTAGCTAGTAAATATGATTTACCAATTATATTGCATGCAGTGTATGAAGATGCTGATATTGTATGTGATTTATTGGAGAAATATAAAGTTCCACGTGCACATTTTCATTGGTTTAAAGGAAGTGAAACAACAATGAAACGTATGATGAGGAACGGTTATTATATTTCTATTACACCAGATGTTTTACATAAGGAGAAGATTAGAAAAATTGTTTCGTATTATCCTCTTGAATATATGATGGTAGAAACGGATGGACCGTGGGAATTTCAAGACGATGTTATGACGCATCCGAGAATGATTCGAGAGGTATTAAAGGAAATTAGTGTTATAAAAAACATGTCTGTTGATAAGGTTATGAAAACGATATATGAAAATACGATTCAATTTTACCCCGCATTAACGGGCAGTAAGACTTCCACCTCAAAATTTGACTAATGCGGAGGAATTAGGTGGGAGATCAACTGCCCGTAAAGCCCGATTGGTTCAACTAATAACCAGTGGGGGATGGACAAAACCCCACTAATTAAAGTTTCACTTTATTTGAAAGGATAGGAGCGTTACTCTTATCCTTTTTATTATGGATATTTTTTCTAATATTTTCTATAATTTATGATATGTTTAATTTGATGAAGGAAGTAGGGAAGAAAATGGGGAGAGCATATAAAAAAATAGCTATTACAATGATGATCGGTACACTTTCACTTGCAGCGTTTGGATGTGAAGCAGAAAAAAAGACTATCAATTCAAACGTAACACAAGAAAATAAAGAAGAACAAATTGATCCAGTAGTTGAAAAACAGATGAAAGAAAATGAGAAAAACGGGAATTCGGTTGGAAACAGCTCTAATAAAGGGAAGATGGCAGAGAGTGATGGATGGGTTTACTATGCAGTAAATGGTAATAAAAATACAGGAGGCATTTATCGTACGAAAGATCAATTTCAGACTTCGGAACGTGTAGTGGAAGGTGTAAATGCTTCTTACATAAATATAAAAAACAAAGCTTTATATTTTATTCATACGGATGAAGAGAAGAATGCGGGATTATCTTCTTTAATGAAGTATGATATATCTAACAAAAAGCTAGACACGTTAAAAGCGGATACAAATTATGTTTATATAAAAGACCAAACTTTATTTTATCCGAAAAAATATTCTGAGCATGGTGGTTTTGATATTGTAGGGATTGTAAAAATGGATTTGAAAACGGGACAGGAAGAAGAAGCGGCATTTAAAAATTCTGGTTGGTCTCAAACGATAGATGATAGTATTCTACATTGGAATAAAAATCGTGGAACACAAGTTACAAAAGATAATAAAACTTGGTCAAAAGAAAATTATGCAACAATATCTAGTGCTACATATGATAATGAAAAATTATATGCTGTTGTCGACTTTTCGTTACCTTTTGAAACAAATGAAGCTGAGCATGGCATATATGAAATAGACGTTCAACAAAATAATGAAAAGTTATTGGTAAAGGATGCCTTGCAGATGAATGTGAAAGGGGACACTTTTTATTATATAAAAAAGGATGGAGTATATAAGAAGAGAATGAATGGAGGAAAGGAAAAAGTAATTTATAATAAAGCGGTTGAACCAACTAAATCTTATTTATATTTTGTAGCAGGAGATATGTACCTCTATACGGATAATGGCACTATCATGAATCTAGATACAAAGAAATCAAATGAAGTAAAAGATAAGAAATTAGCAGACGACGTTATGTTACAGAAAGTATGGAATGCACAGAAGGAACTTACTAATGTTCAAATGGCTGCACTAACAGGAAATCCAAAACGAGTAGGGGATTTTTCATACGGGGAATTAGTGAACCCTATTTATAATACGAAGGATAATTTAGAGACTACGCTATCTACGTATTTCTCAAAATCATTTATAGCAGAGTATATGAAGAGTAAGTATGTGAAAGAGTTAAATGGAAAAATGCACTATGCTATTGGAGATCCAGGGTCAAAAGCAGCAACTAAATTTACAAAAATTATTTCTGCCGAGTTAAAGGATGGAAAAATAAAAGCGCAGGTAGAAACGTATAATGACTATGATAATGTAACGGAAAAAGTGGAAGTTGAATTTATTTATGAACATAATCAATGGGTTATTAATAATATGCCGCGTTTTGGTTTAAGTTAAAAAAACCACCAAGAATTTTGCTTGGTGGTTTTATTTTAGGATTCTAATTTTTTTGCACGTCTTAATAACAATAGAAAGACAATGATGAAGAAACCAAGTATAAGGAAGAATCCATATTGTTTTACATAATCCATTACGTCGCTTGCGCTTGTTGGTTTTTCAACGTGAATGCCATCTTTATTAGTAGTAATATGAATATCCTTCATTTTCACTTCATTTGCTTCTTTTTGTAAATCAATCCATTCTATATTTGGAATACTTTCTAGATCCTTTAGTACTTCTTTTAATGGTTTCACACCTAAGTAAGGATGATAGAATGCACCGATAATGCCGTCAGATAGTTTTGCAACAGATACAGCACGTTCTTTCATTTTAGCGATAGCATGTGGCTTATCTTCTTCAATAAATCCAACTGTTTCAGGCATTAGTTTCATGCCATGTAAAAAGGATGGGGTACTTGTATAAAATGGTGAGTGCATGGATTTCCAAGTTGTATCACTTAGCTGTAGTTGTCCTACATAAGTTGAAAAGTACCTTGATAATATTTCATATCCTTTTTGAGACATCGTGTAATGAGGTGCTTCAAATGCGACAGGATATAATTTGGCATCTACAAGTTCTTGAATGCCTTTTTCAATATGATCAGTCGTATATTTTTCTTCAAATTCTTCCCCTTTTTTTACGTATGCATTATATGCCTCTATATTAGGGAAATCATCTTTTGTTTTTGGTTTTTCATGCTTTGGTTGACGAATTGGTTGGTCTGTTTTTACGTCCCAAAATTCAAAACCTTCACCAGTTTCACTATCATAAAATTGGTGGGTATAACCATGCATAATAATTGCTGCACCATCATCTTGCATAGAGCGTAAAAGATCGACTAGTTCGGGTTTATCTTTTAAATGTAGTGTTTTACCTGTTTCTGGATCCGTATATACAGGTATAACAGTGATCATGTATGGCATCTTTTTCTCTTTTAGTAATTCAGCAATTTCTTTTAATTGATTTATATCTGCGGCTGGATGAACGTCTTCAAGACGTAAATAAGCTTCTACTTTATTTGTCGTTGGTTTTTGTCCAAAGTAAGAAAATAGCATTTCACCGACGTAATGAGAGATCCAGTCAAAGAGATTTGGTGTTGCAACGTAGTAAGATGTTTCATGTTGAACGATTAGTGGGTTCTTGTTATTTGAGCTTAAAGCGTTAGCAAGAACAGTTCCGTTTGTATCAAAAGATTGAATCAAACGTTCTTCTTCTAGAGTGTTTTTTAATTTATTACTTGGATATTCGATTTTATTAGTTCGTATATCATTATCCTTTAGGGTAATGAATGAAAAACGATTAGATAATTGTTCAACATTTTGCCCTAAAACTAATACTGGGCCTGAGAAATTTTCTATAAGTTGTTTTGCTTCAGTAGGAAACTCTTCTTTTTGTTCACCGATATAGACAATATGTGTATAAGAAGATGAATTAGTAATTTCATGAGCTTTGTTTAAACTTTTCGTAGTTATATCGTTTGTAAAATGTCCTAATTGAGTGTTAAGAATTTGAATATTATTTGTAATTTTATCTTCTTTTGTACTATATAAAACAAGTACTTTTGGTTTTGATGATGTTTGTGCAGAGATGTGGATAGGGATAAGAAGTAAAATACTGAACAAGAGTATTATGCACTTTTTCATTTGGTTTGCTCCTATTCTATATGTAGAGTTCAATTTACAATTATATACAAGAAATACGTTGTAGTCTATGAAAGTTACATTTTTGCACGTATTTACCAGCTGTTTTTTCACAAAATCGGTCTAAAGCATGATGATAATATGTATAGTTATTTGCTATGATAAAAGAGTAAGAGAATGATAGAATGTGGGTAATTGTAAAGGGAAGAAGGCTGAAAGGGGACAAATTTCAGCGGAGAAAGAGGTAGAGGTAGTGAAGAAATTCTTTGTAGGATTTTTAGTTGTTCTTGGGGTGTACTTATACTTCCAAGGAAAGTCTGAAGGAATGGGCAAATTAGTAAATGAGACAAGCTATGTTGACTCAGAAGAAGCAAAACAGATGAAACAAATTATTATAGAGGAAGCAAAGAAAGTCAATCTTCCAGAATGGATACCTCTTACAATTGCCGAACATGAAAGCCGTTTAAATCCAAGAAGTGTTGGAGATAACGGAACTTCATTCGGATTGTTTCAATTGCATCGCGGTGGTGGACTTGCGCCGGATCATTTAACGGATGATGAGCTAAAAGATCCACGTACAAACGCGCAAATTGCAATGCCGCATTTAATGAAAGGATATAAGCGCGGGGTGCAAAAAGGTTTGACGGATTTTGCATTACTAAAATATATAGCAAATACATCTGGGTGGCCAGGGAATTTAGGGCCAGAGTGGACGGATAATAATATGAAGTATAACATCGGATTAGAAGATGTGTACTATCGAAATAAAGGTGTAATTAAAGAGTAGGTTTTTGATACCTACTCTATTTTTTGTGGATAATCGCGTCGTTTTGTTTTGTGAAATATGCTGCTAGTTGTATTTTCACGTCTTCTAGTTTGGTGGAAACTTGCGGTATTTTATACCCTACATACAATGGTGAAACGACAAACCTAGGAACAACTTTACAAATGATTTTTCCGTTTAAGTAATAGAAGAATAAGTTATAACTACTACATCCTTTATGGAAATCTGTCAGTATGTAACGTACAGTTTGCTGAATATAAGTTGCTAGTTCATCTATGCATCCAATATCTTCAATAATGATATTAAATTCAGTAAAACCGATAATAGGACGATCTGAGATATTGAGTTCAATGTGTTCGTTCTTTTGTACAATTACTCCTTGGAAGTTGTCGTGTTCTACGTTATCGAGGTAGTTTACATATTTCATTCCAATAATCTGCATGTGTGCATGATGCAAACTTCCACCTGAGAATGGACCATGATTTTTGTATAAAATTACAGATGTGAATTCTTCATTCTTCTGTAAATCTAACCAATGTTTAATGGAGAAACGGATTAACGATCGCATATGTTCTTCTGTATATGTCGCAATATGATCTTCACAATTATCTGCTTCGATTAACACCGTTTGAAATGTATCTTTTAATGTAGGAAATTTGTTTTTTAGCCAAATAATTGAGCCTTCAGTTGCTAAAATATCCGTTAAATTTTCTCTGTCACAAAAAGGACATGCAGCGCTTCTATTCCGGATGCTTTCTGGTTTTTGTTTGCCAATATCGTTTAAAAAGTATAGTTGTTGTGTATCCATTTGTATATATGCCCCTTTAAAATATGTGTAAAAATCCCGCTTAATATATTCGGGAAAAGGAGAAGAAAATCCTTTAAAGGGAATATAAAAAATAAAAGACAAGATATCCTCATTAAGATAGGGTACCTTGTCTTTTATTTTTTCTTTAATAATGTGTATGGATAATATAAATCGTTTTTATTATGCTTCTTTTTTCTATTTTTTATTGTGTATAAGGCAATTGCTGTACTTGCGATGACAATAATGGCTTTCTTCATATTCGTTTACCCCTTTTTTATTGTTGGTTTAATTCTTGGCTAACTGCTTTTGCATCAACTAGAGCGTGTAAAATCATTTTTACCATGTTCATCATATTCTTTCACTCCTTTTTATAGTTCATTTAGTTCTTTTACAACTGCTTGTCCGTTCACTAATACCTCAAAGATTGCTTTTACGATTTCTTTCATCATGATTGTTTCCTCCTTTTGTTGTCTCTCTTGTTTACATCTTTATTGTATAGGGAGGCATCTTTTTGTACTATCGCTTTCCATTACGTGAACATAACAGTTTTGTAAGATTTGATGTCACTTATTGAAATGTTTAGTCTATCTTCATTATTTTCAGAAAAATGACTATTCAAACATGAAATGGGAAAGTATAATAAAGAAGTAAGTATTAAATTCCGTACGAAAGAGGTGAATGAGATGAAACGTTCTTTAGCTGCACGTGCCAAATTTTTAGATTTTATCTATTTTTGTCGTGCGATTTTTCATGATGTAGTTGTTAACGGGATACGTCTGTCCTTTTTTAACAATTGCATAGTAGCTATAGAACGATAGAGATCTCTTCACCCATTTTTAATAAACGTGTGAAAAGGGAGCTATTTAGCTTCCTTTTTCTATGCCGAAAACCATGGGGAATGTTTCTTTCCCATGGTTTTTTATATTGAAAGGAGTACGGAAAATGACAATTTGTAGTGTAAATAATGTAACGAAATCTTTTGGTGGAAACATCATATTTGAAAATATATCGCTTGAAATAAAGAATGGTGAACGTGTTGGATTAGTTGGTCGTAACGGTAGCGGGAAGACAACAATCTTTCAGCTTTTAACTGGAATGGAAAGTTTGGATGCAGGGGCCATTCATATGAAGAAAGGTACACGTATTGGTCATGTGGCACAAATTCCGAAATTTGATGAGAGTATGACTGTATATGAAGTATTGAGTTCCGCTTTTAAAATAGAAAAGGAATTAGAAAGAGAAATGCGTACTTTAGAAAAAGATATGGCGGAAGAACAGGAATCTTCTGTTTTACAAAAATTAATGGAAAGATACGGAATCATCCAAGAAAAGTTTGCGTTTCTTGGTGGTTATGAAATCGAAGCGAACATTATGAAGGTAGCAAATGGTTTACAGGTGACAGAACTATTCCCACGATCATTTGTGGAGATAAGTGGTGGGGAACAAACAAAAGTAAGCCTTGCATACATGTTGTTGCAGAAACCAGATTTACTTTTATTAGATGAACCAACCAATCATTTAGATTTATTTGCAGTCGAATGGTTAGAGCAATTTTTAAAAGAATACAACGGAACAGTTATGGTTATTTCACATGATCGCTATTTCCTTGATGAAGTTGTAACGAAGATCTTTGATTTAGAAGATGGAGAGATTAATGTGTATCATACAAACTATTCTCGGTTTGTTGAAGAGAAGGAAGAAAGGTTGCTTCAGGAGTTTCAGGCTTATCAAGAACAGCAAAAGAAAATAAAGAAAATGAAAGAAGCAATTAAGCGACTACGTGAATGGGCAAATCAGGCGAATCCTCCGAATGAAGGATTGCATAAGAGAGCGAGAAGTATGGAACGTGCACTGGAACGTATGGAAAAACTAAAGAAACCTATTTTAGAACGAAAACAAATGGGACTTCAGTTTGAAGGGCAAGAGAGAAGTGGAAAAGATGTTGTTGTAATGAAAGAAGTGAGTAAAGGGTTTGCGGAACATCTTTTATTTAACGAAGCAAACTTACATGTTCGTTTTCAAGAGCGTGCAGCTATCGTTGGTCGTAATGGTACAGGAAAGACAACGCTATTAAAGTTATTATTAGAAGAAATAGAACCAGACGCTGGAGAAATTCGAATTGGAAGTAGTGTGAAAATTGGTTATTTATCCCAGCATGCGTACGGAAATATGAAGAGTAACGTATTGGAGGCTTTCAGGGAATGTGTAGCTGTAACAGAGGGAGAAGCGAGACATATATTAGCTAAGTTTTTATTTTATGGTCCAGCGGTGTTTAAGAAAGTAACGCAACTGAGCGGTGGAGAAAAAATGAGGTTAAGACTTGCACAACTTATGTATCAAGATATCAATTTTTTAATTTTAGATGAGCCGACAAATCATCTCGACATTGAATCAAGAGAAGTTTTAGAGGAAGCTCTTGAACAATATAATGGAACGATTTTAGCTGTTTCACATGATCGTTATTTTTTAAATAAGTTATTTGAAAAGACGTATTGGATTGATGAGCGTAAATTATTTGAGTTTGCAGGGAACTATGCATGGGCGCGTCAAAAGTGGGAGGAAAAGCTCGAGACGCAAGTGATAAAGCAGCAACGCCAAGGAAGAAAAAGTATGGAAACAGTCCCTGTAAAAAAGAAAGAAGTTAGGAATATTGAGGAAATTGAAACCGAGTTAATGCATGTTGAAGAAGATATATATACGCTTGAGTGTAAGATGGAACAAGTAGTTGATGTTGAAATGCTTGAACAATTGTATGAAGAAAAAACGAAGAAAGAGTTGTTACGAGCGGAGTTATATAATGCTTTAGAGAATATCATGGAGTAAAGAGATTAGAATGAAAGAGCAAGTTGTTTTCTCATGTTTTGAGGGGGGCTTGCTTTTTTTTGTGTAAGGAAAGAGAAGTAATTGGTATAATTTTCTTGTTATTATAATGAAGAGATGCACTTTAGGTTATTAAAATGTGAGGAGAATTTTATGTTAGGATACGCGCGAATTGTTACAATCGTCATGATTTGTTTTGTTTATGCAAACCATGTTTCACGTGAAACAGCACATTTGCAATTTTTTGTGGGTACAGCACTTTTTATTTATATTTTGAATCATATTTTGCTAGTAAAAGTGAATGGAGGTAAAAAACTTGTTTTTTATACACTATTAGCAAATGGGATAGTCACAGCTTTATTAGGTTTTTTATTTCCCGAGACATGTTTATATTTAATTATATTTGGAATTGATGCAGTAGGGCTATTTATTCATGAATTTCGTAGAAGTATGATGTACTTTTTTATTACTTTTTTCTTTCTTTGTTGGTTTATAAATATATTACATGCGTATCAACATACAGGTAGTTTAGAATTGGAGAGTAATGCCATTAATTTTATGTTCATCGTTTTTAGTGCTTTAGCTGGAAGTTTAATAAAAAAACTTACAGCTGCTCGGAAAATGGTAGATGAGCAATATGAGGAATTGACATTGTCTCATACAGCTCTAAAAGAAGCGCATGAACAATTACGTCTATATGCCAAAGAGGTAGAAGAATTGACAGCCGTTCGAGAGCGAAATGATATTGCCCGAGAAATTCATGATACTGTCGGTCATAATATGACAGCTTTACTTGTCCAATTACAACTGGCAGAGGCTTTGTGGAAACAAAAGTCGGACGCTACGGAAGAGGTTTTACATACATGTCATGGGCTAGCCAGGAAATCACTTCAAGAGGTGAGAGCGTCTGTACATGCCTTAAAAGAAGAAGGTAAACTAGGGAACATAATAGAGAATATGCGTGAAATGTTACATGGATATTCTAAAGCGACGAAAGTACAAGTATCGTTTCAATTACAAGGAGATCCGGTTGTGATTCCGCTGTCACTACAGCCTACACTGCTCCGGGTTATGCAAGAGTCTTTAACAAATGCAAAGCGGCACGGCAAGGCGACTTTATGTGAAGTGAGTTTAACTTGTTCGGCGAAAAAAGTTAAACTATGTATTTTGGATAATGGCGTGGGAGTTAACGAGGTAAGCCCAGGTTTTGGTTTACTTAATATGAGAGAACGAGTAGAGGAACATGGTGGAACTATTCAATTTGAGAGTGAGATAGAAAAAGGCTTTCGGTTACAGATTGAATTTCCACTTCAGGAGAAAACGTGGTTAATAGGGGGAACTGTATGATTCGGATTATGATTGTTGATGATCAATCACTCATTCGTGATGGTTTAGCGATGTTATTAAATTTACGTCAGGAACTTGAAGTAGTGGGAACTGCTACAGATGGAGACGAAGTGATACAAAAGGTGAAAGAGTTACATCCTGAAATTATTTTGATGGATATTCGGATGCCACGTATGAATGGTGTTGAAGGAACACGTTTAGTTAGAGAACAGTTCCCTCATATAAAGGTACTTATGTTGACGACTTTTAGTGATAGTGAGCTTATCTTTGAAGCATTGGAGCAAGGAGCAAGTGGTTATTTATTGAAGGACATGGAGACAGATGCAATCGCTCAAGCAATTTTAACGGTGCATAGTGGAGGGGCTGTGCTTCCTCAGGATATAACAGCGCAAATCATAAAAGAATTAAAAAAGACAAAAGTAGCAGTAGAGTGCACCACACCAGAACAATTAGCGCAATTAACTGAGCGAGAAGTAGATGTTTTAAGGGAAATTGGACTTGGGTTAAATAATAAAGAGATTGCGGAAAAGTTATTTATTACAGAGGGAACTGTTAAGAATCATGTTTCTAATTTAATTAGTAAGTTAGAACTGAGAGATCGAACGCAAGCAGCCATATACGCAGTAAGGTATGGCATCACGATGTACACATGACTTTTGGCATATATAAGTGTGAAAAAGCAGCAGAATTTGCTGCTTTTTTATTTTGTATTTCTATCTCAAGGATGATGGAGAGAAGAAGGAATTTTTCTACAATGAAAGTGTAGATGAATGCAAAGGGGCTGAATCAGTATGTTAGTCATAGATCATATTACGAAATCATTTGGTAAGAAGGAAATCATAAAGAATGTTTCTTTTGAGGTGAAGAAAGGGGAAACATTTGGATTGCTTGGCCCAAATGGTGCGGGAAAATCAACGACGATATCAATGATTTGCGGGTTAATTTCATACGACAGTGGTGATATAAAAGTTGGTGGGAAATCAGTAAAAGAATATCCATTAGAGGCGAAAAAGAAAATTGGTATTGTTCCACAAGACATTGCGCTCTATCCAACACTTTCAGCGAAGGAAAATTTGGTTTTTTGGGGGAAAATGTATGGTTTAAATGGAAAAATTGCAAAAGAGCGAGCGGAGGAAGTATTAGCTTACGTCGGTTTACAGGACCGTGAAAAAGATAAAATTGAAACATTTTCAGGTGGAATGAAAAGGCGTATTAATATTGGTGCAGCACTTATGCATGAGCCAGAGTTGTTAATTATGGATGAACCGACAGTTGGGATTGATCCGCAATCGAGAAACCATATTTTAGAGACTGTTAAAAAGTTAAATGAAAAAGGGATGACAGTTATTTATACGAGTCATTACATGGAAGAAGTAGAGTATTTATGTGAAAGAATTGCAATTGTTGATCATGGAAAGGTAATTGCATTAGGAACGAAAAGGGAACTATGTAATCGTCTGGCGGATGGGTTTATAGTGAGATTGCAATTAAATCGTTATAGTACGGAACTGCTACAAAAGTTGAAAGCACTCTCTGTTGTTGAACGAATTATTTTTGATGAAGATAATAGTACGATTGATATTGGGCTAAATGGTGGCGAGTCCATTGGTACAGTTGTGTCAGTAGTTGTGGAGAACAACGCTCAAATTTTAAAGCTTGAAGTGCAAGAACCGAATTTAGAGGCACTCTTTTTACAATTAACAGGACGTTCACTTCGTGATTAAGGAGGTTAGTGCGAGATGAAAAGTTTTATTATTGCATGGAAAGATTTAAAAATACGTTTAATTGATCGGCGCGGATTTATGATGATGTTAATTATGCCGCTTTTATTAACAGCGATTTTAGGTTCAGCGTTAAGTAATATATTTGATAATGGTGGACTACCCAAAACAGTGATTGGCTATTATCAAGTAGGAAATGATGAGTTTGCAGATGTCTTTCAAAAAGACGTATTGCAATCTAAAGAATTAAAAGATGATGTGAAAGTAAAGATAGTTAATTCTCAGGAAGAGCTTGAAGATATGTTAAAGGAAAAGAAAATCGATGTGGGAATCGTCATCCCAAATAAATGGAGCGAACAAGTACAAGATGGAAAATTAAAAGAACCAAAGGTGTTTATAGACCCATCAAAAGATATACAAGCGAAAATCGCTGAATCAATGGTCCGCTCTTTTTCAGAGCGTGTTCAAACAGTTGCGGTATCTACTAAAAGTGTTGTGACGGAATTAGCAAATTCTCAGCATAGTAATGTGGAACAAGTTGCAAAAGAAGTAAGTGGAGATTTACAAACAGTAGCAACTTCGGGTGCAGATAACATTGAAAAAGGAACGATAGGTAAAAAAACAGTTGCAGCGATGCAATATTATGCCGCAGCGATGTTAGTCATGTTTTTACTATATAACATAACAGTAGGTGCAAAGTCAGTTGTAACAGAGCAACGAACTGAGACGTTGGCGCGTTTGTTCAGTACACCGACGAGTTCATTTTCAATTTTATTCGGGAAGTTTTTAGGTACATTATTATTTGCTTGTATACAATTTGGGATATTTATAGTTGCTACACACTTTATGTTTCATGTGGAATGGGGCGGAGACTTATCTCAAATAGTAGCGGTGGGAATGTCTTATGCAATTTGTGTTTCGGGTTTATCTATGTTAATTGCCGCTTTTATTCGTGAGGAAAAAACGGCAGATGTAATGGGAGGAATCGGTATTCAAATACTCGCTATATTAGGAGGATCGATGTTACCAATTTACGTATTCCCTGATACACTTCAAACCATTGCGAATGTTGCTCCGAATAAATGGGCACTTACAAGCTTTTTAAATATTATGTCGGGAACATCTTGGGATGTGTTACTCCCTGTTATTTTTAGTTTATGTGGTGCAGGAATTGTCTCCGTTATGATAGGGACATTACGTTTACGTACGAGATAGGAGGGAGAAATGATGAAGAAGGTTTGGGCACTTTGTTGGCTAGAGTTAAAACAAATTTTAATAAAACCACAAAGTTATATACTTATGTTTGGAATGCCTATTATTTTTACACTCATTTTCGGCGGACTTTTAGGTGGAATTGGGAATAAGAAAGTAAATGTTAGCTTAGTAGATGAAGATGGTTCTGTATTATCTAACAAGTATTACGAGGACATAAAGAAAAGTGACTTAATTTCTATAGAGAAGGTAACGTATAAGGAAGGCAAACAGAAGATTGAAAACAAAAAATCATCCGGCATAGTTCTTATTCCGAAAGACTTTCAAAAGAATATGTTAGATGGAAGGGTAGAAAATATTCAGTTTCAAGCTAGTGCTGATTTTACTGGTGGAACTTCTGTAGAGCAAGTATTGGCAAGTGCATTAAAAAAAATGGAGATAGAAGTTAGTGCAGCGAGAGATTTTGAGAAGAAAAGTAACGCTTCGTGGGAACCTATGTATAAAGAAATTTATACAAAAGTAGAACCTGCTTCGATTCAAAAAGAGTCAATTTCACATGATGATCAAAAGTTAAATAACGTTACAGGGCGAGCGGCAGGCTTTTCAATTCTATTCGTTATGATTGTTATGTTAAGTGCGACGGGGACTATTTTGAAAGCTAGACAACTTGGTGTTTGGTCTCGTTTATTAGAAGCGCCAGTTTCAAAAGTTCAAATACTAACGGGATATATCCTTTCATTCTTCTTAATAGGATGGATTCAATTTGGTGTTCTAATGATATTAACGCATTCCTTATTTAATGTGCAGTGGGGAAATTTGTTAGGGGTTATGATACTCGTTTCCGTATTATTATTAGCTGTCATTGGTCTAGCCTTATTATTAGCAAGTATCGTGAAAACAACAGAACAACAGTCTGCATTAGGTAATATCGTTGTGATTTCAACATGCATGATTGGTGGCCTGTATTGGCCAATTGAAATTGAACCAGCATGGATGCAGACGGCAGCAAATTTTGTTCCGCAAACTTGGGCGATGCGTGGCTTTACGGAGTTAATTGTAAGGGGAGGTACATTGGCAGATGTAGGAGGATATATTGGTATACTCATTTTATTTGCAGGAGTCTTTTTCATAATTAGTTTAACAAGAATACGTTACGACTGAAAAAAACAGAGTTACAGCTTTACACGCTGAACTCTGTTTTCTTTTTGTGTCGTATCTTCTCTTGTTGAAATGATAATAGCTATCCCGAGCATCATAAAAAAAGCTAAAAAGAGGACGAACTTTGGGAAGAACGGGAATAGTAATAGCGCCCCAACTATCATAATTGTTAATAATACGTAGTGAAGGACGTATTGGAATAGGTTGTCCATGTTTTCGCCCCCTTTTTGGTAATTGGTTATTAGTATTCTATGTTTCATACGGAACGAATAGAAGTGAATTTTTAATTTTTTATATGAATTAAAAGGGAATGATTGACATGTTTAATAGCAAGGTTGTGTCTGCACATAATGCGCGCATTCAACTATAACGGTATCTTGCTAAGATTGCCTAAATTGAAGATAGAACAATAATTTTTAAAAATTCTCAAAATATTTATTTAGAAAGAATTGACAAAACATAGCGAACGATATAAGCTAATAACCATAAAGTCTACCGGAAAAGTCGGAATAGGATTGTTACCCCTCAAAAACATCTATTTTTTTACGATTAAAACCGACTTTTCCGATTGGCTATAAATGTGCTGTGGGAGGCATACATAAGCTAATAAGTTCAAAGGGTATAACTATTAAAAAGTTAGGGTGGGGACAATGAAAAAAAAGACAAAAAAATGGGCTGGTGTATTTTCGGTATTACTGAGTAGTTCGCTTGTGTTATCTGCTTGTGGGGGACAGGAAGATACGGCTTCTACAGAACCGGTTAAACAGCAGGATTTAAAAAATATAAAAGTTGAAAAAATTGCGGCTACAGATAAGACGAAAGTACCTGATAAGGCGAAAAATAGAAAAGATACGTTTATTTCTGGTATCTCAAAGCCGGGGGGAGTTTTCCTACCTTACTTTCAAGAGAACGGTTGGGATGGCAATGTGACATCGGTTATTTTCGCCTCTCTTGTTACAACAGATAAACAAGGGAAACCTATACCAGATCTTGCCGAGAAATGGGATGTCTCTTCAGACCAATTAACATATACATTTCATTTACGCAAAGACTTGAAATTTAGTGATGGATCGCCATTAACTGCTGATGATGTAGCATTTACATTATCACTTCTACATGATAAAGCTTATGAAGGTGGCGATGATATTTCACAATATGCGATTAAAGGTGGTAAGGAATATAAAGAAGGAAAAGCGACGTCTATTGAAGGAATTCAAGTTGTTGATCCACAAACAATTAAAGTTACGACTGAAAAAGTTAACTCACAAGCGCTAATTGCTTTAGGTGGTCCAGTATTATCAAAAGCTTATTATGGAAAAGAATATAAGCAAAATACTAGTTTAGATTATTTAAAAGAGTTATATGGGAAACCGATAGCTGCGGGACCATATAAGTTTGAAAAATATATCCCAGGACAGGAAGTTCGTTTTACAGCAAATGAAAATTATTATGCAGGTAAACCAAAAATTCAAAACTTTATTTATAAGATTACTTCACCAGATACAAAATTCCAATTATTCCAAACAGGTGAGATAGATTATACAGGAGTAGGTTACGGGGATGAAATTTTAGAACAAGTGAAGAGTTTGCAGTTTGCAAATGTTGAAATAGAGACGGCTTCTTCATTTAGTTATATAAGAATGAATAGTAAAAAACCGTATTTAAAAGATAAGAAAGTTCGTCAAGCTCTTATTTATGGTTTGGATCGTAAAAAATATGTAGATACAGCTTTCAAAGGATACGGTACAGTAGCTAATGTTCCAATTCATCCAACATCTTGGGCTTATACAGAAGAGGGGATTAATAAGTACGAATATAACTTAGATAAGGCGAAGAAATTATTAGATGAAGCTGGATGGAAAGCTGGTTCAGACGGAATTCGTGAAAAAGATGGTCAAAAGCTTAAATTAACGTATTATGGTGCAAGTTCAGCAAAAGACGGTGATTTGTTTATTCCGATAGCAAAAGAGAACTATAAAGAATTAGGTGTTGAGTTCAATCCTGAATTTATGGATTTCAATACGATGCTGTCAAAAGTGAAAAAAGGCGATTATGATTTAGCTTCAGTTGCAACACCAATTACAACAGACCCAAGTGAAACTGTAAGTGGTTACTCCTCAGAAGGTGATGATAATACTTTAGGTTATAAAAATGAAAAAGTAGATGCATTAATTAAAAAAGGAATTGAAACTGTAGATATTGAGAAACGTAAACCAATTTACAAAGAACTGTATAAAGAACTAAGTGATGATCCACCAGTAATTTTATTAAATTATCGTAGAGTCATCACAGCTTACAATGGAAACATTAAAGGAATTGATCCTGAGAAGTATGACAGTATTAGTTCAAACTCACCAGTATTATCTATTGAAAAATAACGAGAAGAATGTATAAGTAGAAGACATTTTTTCATTCGGCTAGTAATAGGCTGATTCGAAAAAATGTTCTTCTATTTTAAGCATAAGATTGGAGAGAAAAAGGGTGAAAACGTATATCGTTCGTAGGTTGTTACAAATGATTCCTACACTTTTGGGAACGTCAGTTGTTATTTTCTTCCTGTTTGCACTTCTTCCAGGTGATTATATTGATTCGAATCCTAAGATTACACCGCAAAGGGCGGAAGAGCTTCGGGAATTGTACGGATTAAATAAGCCAATTGTTGAACGCTATTTTCACTGGCTAGGTAATGCGTTACAAGGAGACTTTGGTTTTTCGCTTCAATATCAAGAACCTGTAACATCACTATTAAATAAATTTATTTGGAACTCTTTTATTGTAGCAATTGTTGCATTGTTTTTTATTTGGCTAATCGCACTTATTATCGGTGTATTTTCAGCGACGAAGCAACATTCTTTATTCGATAAGCTTGTAACAATTGGTATCTTTGCAGCAATGTCATTTCCTTCATTTTTTATAGGTCTGTTTCTAATTAAGGTGTTCGCAGTAGATCTTAATTTATTGCCAATAGGTGGAATGATTGATGTTGGTAGTAATTCAACTGGATTCGCTTATGTGATAGAAGTTGCAAAGCATATGGTTTTACCGGTATTTATTTTGACTCTTCTTGGTGTGGGCTCATTAACTCGCTACTTTAGAACGAGTATGTTAGAGGTTGTAAGACAAGATTACATACGAACGGCACGAGCAAAAGGGTTAAAAGAGAAGACTGTTATTTATAAACATGCATTAAAAAACGCCATTTTACCGGCTATTACATTGCTTGCGTTTGAGTTGCCTGGATTGTTTTCTGGAGCGATTATTATTGAACAAATTTTTAACTGGCCAGGGATTGGCGGTATTCAATTGGAAGCACTAAATTTCCGTGATTATACAGTATTGATGGCATTTACGATGTTTCTTTCTTGTTTAACAATCGTTTCAAACTTTTTCGCAGATATCGTATATGCAGTTGTTGATCCGCGAATTCGGTTGAAGTAAGGGGGGAATGAGATGGAAACTGTTACAGTAATTAAAGAGAAGAAAGAAAAAAATAGAAGAAAAAATGAATCATCGCCATGGCGACAAGCTCTTAAAAAGATAAAAAGAAATAAGATGGCACTCGTAGGATTGTATGCATTAATTTTTATGTTTATATTTTGTTTTATCGGTCCGTTCTTTTCGCCGTATGCATCAGGAAAAATACAAGTTACGTTAATTAACAAACCACCTAGTTTTTCTCATTGGCTCGGTACAGATCAATTGGGAAGAGATATTTTAACGAGGCTTATGCAAGCAGGACGAATCTCATTAACGATTGGCCTAGCTTCTATGGTTTTATCAGTGATATTAGGAGCTGTATTAGGGGCTATTGCAGGATTTTATCGCGGCATCGTTGATAATATTATTATGCGTCTTGCCGATATTTTAATGTCGATGCCAGGATTACCGTTACTTATTATAATGGGAGCGATTTTATCAGAGTGGAAAGTACCATCTGATTATCGTCTATATGTCATTATGATTATTTTAAGTTTAGTAGGTTGGCCGGGGCTTGCGCGTCTTGTAAGAGGTCAAATTTTATCACTTAGAGAGCAAGCGTTTATGCAAGCTGCTGATGTGTTAGGGATAAAAGATTACCGGAAAATTATCTATCACTTAATTCCCAATGTTTTACCAATATTAATTGTTGTATCCACATTAGGCGTTGCAGGTTCTATTTTAGGAGAGTCCGCACTAAGCTATTTAGGTCTCGGCGTTGTCCCACCTACACCATCATGGGGGAATATGATTAGCGCAGCGAACTCATTAATTGATTTTCAAAAGCGTCCGTGGTTATGGATTCCGCCTGGTTTTGCAATCTTTATAACAGTTGTATCCATTAATTTACTTGGTGATGCACTTCGTGATGCGTTAGATCCAAAGATGAGACGGTAGGTGAGGGAATATGAGTAAAGCGGTAGTAGAGTTGAAAGACTTACAAACACACTTTCAGACAGAAGAAGGAACAGTAAAAGCTGTGAATCATGTTAGTTTTACAGTTCGAGAAGGTGAAACTGTTTGTGTTGTAGGTGAATCTGGTTGCGGGAAAAGTGTAACGGCTTTATCTATTATGGGACTTATTGCTGAATCAGGCAGTGTAGTAGGTGGAGATATTTTATATGAAGGAAAAAGTCTTTTAGGAATGAAAGAGAAAGAGCTTCGTAGTTTACGAGGGAATGATATTGCGATGATTTTCCAAGAACCGATGACATCGCTAAATCCAGTCTTTACTGTAGGGGAACAAATTGTAGAGACGTTAAGGGAGCATGAACTGCTTAGTAAAAATGAAGCATATAAGAAGGCGATTGAGTTAATTCGTAAAGTCGGTATAGCTCGTGCGGATGAAATCGTCCATTCTTATCCACACGAACTAAGTGGTGGTATGTTACAACGTATTATGATTGCTGTTGCACTTAGTTGTAATCCGAAGTTATTAATTGCGGATGAACCGACAACGGCTCTTGATGTTACAATTCAGGCTCAAATATTGGATCTATTAAGACAAGTGAAAGAAGAATTTAAAACATCGATTTTATTAATTACACATGACTTAGGTGTCGTAGCAGAAATGGCGGATTACGTTGTCGTTATGTATGGCGGGAAAGTTATTGAAGAAGCACCAGTACTAGAAATATTCCAAAATCCGAAACACCCGTATACGAAAGGTTTGTTAAAATCAAAACCAGTGATGGGAAAACGAATAGATAAACTATATTCTATTCCAGGGCAAGTTCCTAATTTAGTTGGTTTGGATGAGTTTTGCTACTTTAGTGGTCGTTGCGAGCATTGTATGGAAATATGTAAAGAAGAAGTGCCAAGTTTGAATCTACATGATGAGAATCATAAAGTTGCTTGCTGGTTATATGAGGAGCGTGCGGAACAATGAGTGAACCATTATTAGAAGTAAAGAACTTAAAAACATATTTTCCAATTAAAGGCGGCATATTTAGTAGAACGGTTGGACATGTAAAAGCAGTTGATGGAGTAAGTTTTACTATTAATAAAGGTGAAGTATTCGGCCTCGTTGGTGAATCGGGAAGCGGAAAAACGACGATAGGAAAAACAATTTTACGTCTCGTTCAAAAAACGGAAGGGGAAGTGAAGTTTAAAGGGCAAGATGTTCACTCTTTATCTAAGGAAGAATTGAGAAAACATCGTCCTAATATGCAACTTGTTTTCCAAGATCCATTTAGCTCATTAAATCCGAGAATGAGAATTGGGGAAGCGCTTGGTGAGCCGATGTTAGCTCATGGATTAGCGACGAAAGAAAATGTTCGTGAGAAGGTGACAGAAGTATTAGAGTTATGTGGCTTAGCTCCATATCATATTGACCGGTACCCTCATGAGTTTTCTGGTGGACAACGTCAACGTATCGTTATTGCAAGAGCTATGGTATTAAATCCAGAATTTATTGTGGCTGACGAACCTGTGGCAGCACTAGATGTATCTATTCAAGCACAAATCATTAATTTATTTAGTGAGTTACAGGAGAAAAAAGGACTATCTTATTTATTCATTTCACATGATTTAAGCGTAGTAGAGCATTTATGTACGAAGATTGGAATTATGTATTTAGGAACGATTGTGGAAACAGCGCCACGTGATGAGTTATTTATAAATCCGCTTCATCCGTATACAAAAGCATTGTTATCGGCTGTGCCAATACCAGATCCAACAGTGAAGCGAGAGCGAATTATATTAGAGGGTGATATTCCAAGTCCAGCGAACCCACCTTCAGGTTGTCGCTTTCATACACGCTGCCCGTTTGCAACAGATATTTGTAAACAAACGGTACCTGAATTTCGTAATGTTGGTGAGGAGCATTTTGTTGCTTGTCATCATGTATAAAAGAAAAAGACTCTTTCAAATAGAAAGAGTCCTGTTTTTATTTACTAGATGAAGTTTGTTTCAATACAAATTGCTCGATTGCATGAGCAACACCATGTTCATTGTTTGTTAATGTTACAACATCACATAGTTTTTTTACATCTTCTTCAGCGTTTCCCATTGCAACTGATAAACCAGCTGCTTCTAACATGGGTACATCGTTAAAATTGTCACCGATAGCAACTGTATCTTCAATTGATATATTAAAATGGGCTGCCATTTGTTTCAGTCCATTTCCTTTATGTCCATTCTTGTCCATAATTTCTAAATTAGTAGGAGCAGATGCTGTAACCATAATATCAGTATCTTCTTGTAACATACTTAATAGCTGTGCGCGATGCCCTGCGTTAAATGTCAAAATAAAGAATTTAGATATTTCTAATTCTGGATTGTTTACAACATCTTCGATTTTTTGGAAATCAGTAATTAAGTTTGATTTCTTTTGTTTTTCTGTAATTCTTTCAAGTTCCTCAAGCGTAACATCTAGTGCATGCTTGTTCTCTTCGAACGCTTGCATGACTTGATCTTGCCATGTATATGGAGAATAAACTCCTTTATTCGTATATAGCTTATAAGGAAAACCTTCAGATTCTAGTAATTTTGCAAGCTTGTATACTTTATCATTTTGTAAACAACGCGAGTTAATTACTTTTCCATCCACATAAACAATTGCCCCATTGCTCGCTCCAACTGGAAGAGATAGTTTATATTCTTCCAATAATTTCAAAGCATCCTCTTTTGCACGACCAGAACAAATCATGACTATATGACCAGCCTCTTTTGCAGTTTGGATAGCTTGTAAGTTCTCTTTGGAGATTTCAAGACTAGATGATAGTAGTGTTCCATCCATATCTAATGCGATTAATTTCAAAATGACCACCTCTTTGTTTTTATTATACATAGTTATATGGAGGAAACATATAAACTTATCTTGGAAAGATTGTATTTTATCTCGTATGAACTATCAGTAAGAATTTGATAGATTCCACTTTATTAATGAAGGATTTATCTTAATTTGTAACAAAAGTAGAGGTGAGTATGGCGATATTTCGTTATATGACTGTAATGTTACAATAACATTACAAACATAAACTTAGTAGAAAATGCATTAAAACAAGGTTTTTAAGGGTGTTTATAAAAAAACGTAAAAAAAGTGTAATAAAATTTACGTAATTATATTGCAACGTAACAATAGTTATGTTACATTAATGTTACAAACGTTACGTTATTAAATTTAATGTAACGTCAACATAAAAACTATGAAATAAACATTTCTTAGAAATTACATATAGATAACTTATTAAAAGGAGGATACATAATATGAAAGAGCAAGTATTACAAGTAACAAAAGGTGACTTCGTAGGATCAGCAAGTGGAGCAGTAGTGTTAACGGCGTTAATCGTATTTCTATCAAGCGTATTAGTATAATAAAAGTTTTGTAACAAAAGAAGAGAAGGGAGAATGAAAAACATGAAGGAGCAAGTATTACAAGTAACAAAAGGTGATTTCGTAGGATCAGCAAGTGGAGCAGTAGTATTAACAGC